>Ga0154534_1013_pt2 | contig 17715 bp, 20 predicted proteins | sample RifGroF1_FD_105677 | JGI IMG/M metagenome (GOLD analysis project Ga0154534, IMG submission 105677) | Rhodobacteraceae bacterium GWF1_65_7 | reverse complement strand
GATGCCGTGCCGGGCTATGATGCCGTCAAGGCCGGAACTCTTGCGCCGCCGACAGATGCCTCTGCCCCGGCGCTGGTGGTCTGGGCCTATGTCTTTGGCAGCCGCGCGGGCGATGTGTTGCAGCTGCAGATCACCGGCCCGGACGGCACGGTGGTTGCCGAGGATGTCACGCTGGACCGGACACAGGCGCAATCGTTCCGGGCTTTGGGCAAACGGCTGGGCGCTGCCCTCTGGCCTTCGGGCCGCTATACCGGCACGGCCATCCTGCTGCGCGACGGCGCAGAGGTGGATCGTGCCAGCCTGACGCTGGCCCTTTAGCGCAGGCGCGGGGCAGGCCCCAGCGGCACGGGACCAAGGCTCGTCAGGCCATTCTGAAAGGTCAGCGGCAGGGCGATGATGCCCGGCTCGCCCGAGGCCTGCTCCATCTGCGTCAGCACCCCGGCCAGAAGCGGCATGAAACGGTCGGGGATCAGCTGCAGCGATTGCACGGCATCCAGCGCCGCGCGCCAGCCCTCGATCCGCAGATCCAGCCGCCCTTCGGCCCGGCCGGTGGCATCGGCCAGCAAATCGCCCTTCGCCAGCAGCTTGACCGGCCCCCAGACCACATGCGCCTCTTGCACCACCACGCGCTGCACCGCAGGCGCCGCACCGTCGCGCAGCGCGGGCACGCGGTCAAAGGTCACATCGGCCAGCAGATCCAGCCGTTCTACCGTTTCAGGCAGGCCGGTGGAGGCGGCAAGCCGTTGATCCGGCACAAGATCCAGCACACGGGCGGCCAGCTGATAGCTGCCGCCCTCTGCCTCGGCCAGCCGCAGATTGGCCGAGGCCAGCGCCAGCGCCCAGCCCTGATCGGACCGCAGGCTGACACCTTCGGCCACGGCATCCAGCGCGGTCAGCGGCAGATCCGGCGCCGGTTTCATCACCAGAGATCCCTGCATCCGGGTATTGGTCAGCACCAGCACCTGCCCGGGCAGCGTGATCTGCTGCTGATCCGGCAGCGCAGCGATCAGATGCCAGGGCTTGTAGCTGAGGCTGAACACCTGCGCGAAAGCCCCGCTCCAGCCGATGCCGGTGGCGGCATCCTGCAGCTGCGGCTCTGTCAAGGTCAGGTCAAAACGGTTGGGAAAGCCCGCCACCTCCAGCCCGCCATGCGTGATGTTCAGGCCGCGCGCCTCCAGCCGGGCCATCGCCGCCAGCGCCCCGCGCTCTGCCGCACCCGCCCCCACAAACCAGTAGCCGCCATACAGCAGCGCCAGAACCACGATCGCACCCACCAGCAGCCGCATCCTGCCCCCTTTTCTGAAACGAAGCGCCAGTTTACAGCGGTACGGAAAGGAGGGCCAGCCATGTGGGTCTTCGGTTACGGTTCCTTGATCTGGCATCCCGGCTTTCCGGTGGCCGAACAGCGCATCGCCCGCCTGCCCGGCTGGCATCGCAGTTTCTGTATGTGGTCGATCCATCATCGTGGCAGTGTCGAAAGCCCCGGGCTGGTGCTGGCGCTGGATCGGGCCGAAGCGGCGCATTGCGACGGCGTGGCCTTCCGCGTGGCCCCCGGCGCCGAGGCGCAGACCCTGGCCGAACTGCGCGAGCGCGAGCTGATTTCATCGGCCTATCTGGAAACCACGCTGACCGTGACCACCGGCCCCGAGACCATCGATTGTCTTGCCTATGTCATAGACCCCGCGCATGTGCAGTATTGTGGCGGGCTAAGCCTGGAAGAACAGGCGCAGATCATTGCCCATGCAATAGGCGGCCGGGGGCCAAACCGTGACTATCTTTGGAACACTGCCGCACATCTGGCCGAACTGGGCATCGCGGATCCCGATCTGGAATGGCTTTCTACCCGGGTTCGTGACCTTTTGTCATAAGCATACAACTTGGCAGGCTGGCCCCGACCCCCTATCCTGCCGCCAAGAACGAGCAGCCCGAATGGGGCAACAGGACATCCGATGACCCGACCGCCTATCTCTGTCGCCCCTGCCCCGGTATTCGCACAGCCGATCCGGCAGGTGATCTTCATGCTGATCGTCATCGGGCTGGTTGCGGCCGGGGCCTGGGTGGCCCTGCCGATGATCGAAGGCATCTTCGCATCGAACCCCTTGCTGAACGGCACCATCTTCGGCGTCTTCCTGCTGGGGATGCTGACCTGTTTCTGGCAGGTCTGGCAGCTGGTCAAGGCGGTCAGCTGGCTGGATACCTATGTGCAGGACCGGCCCGGCGCAGAGGCCCCCGGCGCGCCCAGCATGTTGGCACCGCTGGCGGCCCTGCTGGGACCGCGGTCAACCCGCATCCAGCTTTCAGCCTCCTCTGCGCGCTCTATCCTCGATTCCGTGGCAACCCGGATCGACGAGGCGCGCGACATCACCCGCTATCTGGCCAACCTGCTGATCTTCCTTGGCCTTCTTGGCACGTTCTTTGGTCTGGCCACCACGGTGCCTGCCATTGTCGAAACCATCCGCTCGCTGTCGCCGCAAGAGGGTGAAAGCAGCCTTGATATCTTCGGCAAGCTGATGGGCGGGCTTGAATCGCAGCTGGGCGGCATGGGGACGGCGTTTTCCTCGTCGCTGCTGGGCCTTGCCGGATCGCTGGTCGTGGGTCTGCTGGAGCTGTTCGTGGGCCATGGCCAGAACCGCTTCTTCCGCGAGCTGGAGGAATGGATCTCCTCGATCACCCGCATCGGCCTTTCGGGCGAAAGCGAGGGCGGTGGCGATATGGGGCAACTGGCGCAGGTGCTGGACAACCTGTCGACCCAGATCGAAAATCTGCAGGTGTCCAATGCGCAATCGGATGTCGCGCTTTCGGTGGTGGATGACCGGCTTGCCGAACTGGGCGAGGCGATCAACCGCCTGTCCCGCCGGATGGAACAGGATTCGGGCCAGACCGCCCTGCTGATCCGCATCGCGGATGGGCAGGAAAAGCTTATCACCGCGCTGACGGGCGATAATTCTGCGGCCAGCGTCGATGCCGAAAGCCGGATGCGGCTGCGGTCGATCGACGTGCAACTGCTGCGCGTGCTGGAAGAAATCTCTGCCGGGCGGCAGGAAACCCTGGCCGATCTGCGGCATGATCTGGCAGCGCTGACCCAGGCGATCCGTCAGGCCAGCCGGGCGAGGGCTTGACCATGGCGCTGTCACGGCGGCGCGGCGGGGCTCGGTCTGGCGACGGGATGATCTGGCCCGGGTTCGTCGATGCGGTGACGACCCTGCTTATGGTGCTGATGTTCGTGCTGACCATCTTCACCGTCATGCAATCGGTGCTGCGCCAGACCATCACCGCCCAGGATGGCGAGCTGGATGCGCTGACCGCGCAGGTGGCCGGTCTGGCCGATGCGCTGGGGCTGGAACGCGCCAAGGTCGAGGGTTTGCAGGCCGAACTGGGCGATCTGCGCAGCAGCCTGAGCGCCGCCGAGGCACGGGGCGACGAGCAAGAGGCGCTGATTGCCAGCCTGAACATCCAGATCACCGACAAGGAACAGGAACTCTCGGCCGCACAGGCCCGGATCAGCAGCTTTGAATCCCAGGTGGCAAGCCTGCTGGCCGAACGCGATGCCGCGCGGGGCGAGGCCACGACGCTGGCCGCATCGGTCGAAGACCTGAAGACCGCGCAGACCCAGCTGATCTCGGAACAGGAGGCGCTGCAACTGGCGCTGTCCAAGGCCCGCGAAGAAGTGGATGCGCAGACAGAGGCCGCCCGCCTTGCCGCCGCCCGTGCCGATGCGGTAGAGGCGCTGACCGCCAAGCTGCGCGCCGACAGCGCCGCCAATGCCGCCGAACTGTCCGAGGCAGAGGCGCAAAGGCTGGTGGATGCCGCAGCACTGGATGAACTGCGCGAAAAGCTGAAAGCCTCGGAAACCGAGCTGACGGCGATGACACTGGCGCTGGAAGAACAACGCAAACGCGCCGAAGACACGCTGACCCTGATCGCGGCCGCACAGGGCAAAGAGGGGCAAGGCGATCTGCTGGATACCGCCAAGGCCCTGCTGGCCGAACAGGAAGCGCAATCCGCCGAGGCCGAGCGTCGGGTGGCGCTGCTGAACGAACAGATCGCCGCGCTGCGCAATCAGCTGACCACGCTGCAGGTGCTGCTGGATGCCGCGATGGAGCGGGATGTGCAGGCCAAGGTGCAGATTGAAAATCTGGGCGGGCAGCTGAATTCGGCGCTGGCGCAGGTGGCCGCCGAACAGAAACGCCGGGCCGAACTGGAAGAGGCCGAACGCATCCGGCTGGAGGCCGAAAACCAGGATCTGGCCAAGTTCCGGTCGGAATTCTTTGGCGAATTGCGCGCGGTTCTGGCCGGGCGCGAGGGTGTGCGCATCGTGGGCGACCGCTTCGTGTTTTCATCCGAGGTGCTGTTCAACCCCGGCTCTGCCGATCTGGCCCCCGAAGGCCGCCGCCAGATTGCCGGTGTGGTGGGCACTTTGAACGAAATTCGCGCGCAGATCCCCGATGGGATTGATTGGATCATCCGTGTCGATGGGCATACCGATAACGTGCCGCTGTCGGGCACCGGCGCGTTTCGCGACAACTGGGAGCTGAGCCAGGCCCGCGCGCTGTCTGTGGTGCGCTATATGCAGGATCAGCTGGGTTTCCCGCCAGACCGGCTGGCGGCCACCGGCTTTGGCGAATGGCGCCCGGTCAGCGGCGGCAGCAGCGCCGCCGATCTGGCACAGAACCGGCGGATCGAGCTGAAGCTGACCGAACGCTGAAACGCAAAGCAAAAGGCCGGGCAGATTGCCCGGCCCTTTTCATATCGGCAACAGGTTCAGCGGCAATAGGCGCCGTTGCGGTGGCTGGCCACATCGAAATGCAGATGGTCTTCGTGGTGCCCATCCGATCCCGGGCCAAGCGTAGTGCCAAAGATGCCGCAGGCCGCCTTGTGCGAGGCCTTGATGGTCTTGTACTTGCGCCAGTCGCCCTGGATCGACAGGGTCTTGCCGCTCGTCAGGGTAAAGCCCGACACGTCGATGGCCTTGCCGCGCCCATGTTCGCTGACCTTGTTGCCGCGGATGCCGTTGCGCGGACGGCAGACATAGCTGCCCGCGATCTGCAGCACCTTGACCGGATCCTTGCCAAAGGCGGGTTGCACCCCCTTTTCGATCCAGCTCTTGGTGGCGAGGGCGGTTTCGCAGGTGATGGTGGCAGGTTGGCTCAGCTTCACGCCGGCAATGGCGGTAACCTTCACCGGATCTTCGATGCCACAGCCCTTGACCTTGCTGACCACCCGCGCCAGCGTTTCACCCCGGATCGACGGATCACCGCAGACAGAGCCTTTCTTGGGCATCAGGCTTTCCTTGCTTTGCGGGTTCCGCACGGCCGCTGCCTTGAAAATCCCCCAGCCCTTGCGCTTTGGCGTCTCTTCCACGGCGGCGGCCAGATCGCCGGGGCGCGGCGGCGGCGGGCGCACCGCGCCTGCCAGATCCACCACCGATGCCTCGTCGATCACCGGCTCGGCCACCGGCGCCAGCGCAACGATCAGGTTTTCCGGGCGGGGGCGGGGGCGCATCACCGGCGCCAGAACCGGGGCATTGGCGGTGGAGACTGTGGCCACCATAGGATCTGCCAGGGGGATGGTTACAGCTGCGCTGCCGGGGCGGGGTTTCGGGTGGGGGGATGTGCCAAGCCCGTTGGCCGATGCGCCCCCCGCCACAAAAGCCAGCCCCAAAGCCAGCGCAACAGCCATCTTCATCCCGTCGTTCCCTCTGAGGCGGCCGGCGCCCGACCGAAATCGGGGGCGGCGGTATCCTGTCCGGCTTCGATGATCCCCCGGCGGATGGCCCGGGTCCGGGTGAAATAGGCGTGCAGATGCGCGCCATCTCCCAACCGGATCGCCCGCTGCAACGCGAACAATTCCTCGGTGAATCGTCCGAGAATGTCCAACGTTGCATCCTTGTTCGTCAAGAACACATCACGCCACATGGTGGGGTCACTGGCGGCAATCCGCGTAAAGTCGCGGAAACCCGCCGCCGAATACTGGATCACCTCGCTGTCGGTGACCCGGCGCAGGTCATCGGCGACGCCCACCATGGTATAGGCGATCAGGTGTGGCGTATGCGAGGTGACGGCCAGAACCAGATCATGATGCGGAGCATCCATTTCATCGACCTTGGCCCCCATCGCCTCGCACAGATGGCGCAGGCGCAGCGTCGCCTCGGGATCGGTGCCGGGCACCGGGGTCAGCAACCACCAGCGGTTGCGGAACAGCGTGGCAAACCCAGACCGCGGGCCGGAATGTTCGGTACCCGCAATGGGGTGGCCGGGGATGAAATGCACGCCTTCGGGGATATGCGGCTGAACGGCGGTGATGACCGCCTGTTTCACCGATCCCACATCCGTCACCGTGGCACCGGGCGCCAGATGCGGGCCGATCTCGGCGGCAATCGCCTCCATCGCCCCCACCGGCACCGCCAGCACCACCAGATCGGCGCCGACGACAGCTGCCGCCGCCGTATCTGCCGCATGGTCGATAAAGCCGATCTCCAGCGCCACGGCCCGGCTTTCGGCGGATTTGGCATAGCCCACAATCTCGCCCGCCAGCCCCGCCGCCTTCATGGCATGGGCCATGGACGAAGCGATCAGCCCCAGACCGATCAGCGCAACACGGCCATAGATCGGTGCTGTCATTTCACACCCTTGAACTGGCCGATGGCATGGGCCACGCGGCGGCACGAGGATTCATCCCCCACCGTGATGCGCAGGCAATGCGGCAGCTTGTAGCCCGCCACCCGCCGCACCAGCAGCCCCTGCTGCTGCAGGAACAGGTCGCAGGCCTCGGCCTCTTCGGCGCTGGCAAAGCGCGCCAGCACGAAATTCGCCATCGAGGTATCCGACGGCACGCCATGTTCGGCCAGCGCCTCGGCCAGCCAATGCCGCAGCCGGGCGTTTTCACTGCGGCAGCGGTTGACGAATTCCTGATCGCGCACGGCGGCTTCGGCGGCTTCCAGCTGGGCATTCGACAGGTTGAACGGCCCGCGGATCCGGTTCAGCACATCAATGATGGCCTTCGGGCCATAGCCCCAGCCGATGCGCAGCCCGCCCAGACCATAGATTTTCGAGAAGGTCCGCGTCATCACCACATTGGACGAGGCTTCCACCAGCGACAGCCCGGCATCGAAGCCATCCACATATTCGGCATAGGCGCCATCCAGCACCAGGATCGCCTGTTGCGGCAAGCCCCGGGCCAGACGCGCCACCTCGCCCGCCGAAATCATCGTGCCGGTCGGATTGTTGGGATTGGCGATGAACACCAGCTTGGTGCGGTGGCTGCAGGCGGCCAGCAGGGCATCCACATCGGTGGTACGCTCGCGTTCGGCCACTTCCACCGGGGTTGCCCCGGCGGCCATGGCCGAAATCTTGTACATCAGAAAGCCGTGTTCGGTATAGACCACCTCATCCCCCGGCCCGGCATAGCACTGGCACAGGAAATGGATGATCTCGTCCGATCCGACGCCGCAGATGATACGCTCGGCATCAATGCCATGCACATCGGCAATGGCGCCCCGCAGGCTGGCGTGATCGGTGTTCGGGTAGCGGTGCAGCTGATGCACGCTGCGGGCAAAGGCTTCTTTCGCCTTGTCCGAAGGCCCGAACGGGTTTTCGTTCGAGCTGAGCTTCACCACATTGCTCACGCCCGCGACCTGGGCTTTGCCGCCTTGATACAGGGCAATGTCCATGATGCCGGGTTGCGGGCGAATGGCGTCGTTCATCGCTGTCTCCATAGCTAGCGCGCCGGGTTTAGCGGCGGGCTGCCCGCTTTGCCAGCGCCATGTTGCCCGAACCCCACGAAAGGGCCGTATCTGCGGCCCCCCTGCCCCGGCTTCAGTGCTTTGTCGTGCGTGCCGCCAGCAGATCCATCAGCGCCAGAAGCACGCCGGACACCACGAAGGTCAGGTGGATCACCACCAACCAGTACATCTTGTCGGTGTTCAGCGGGATGTCCGAAGCCTGCTTGCCCACTTCCATGAACACTTTCAGCAGATGAATCCCCGAAATCGCCACGATCGAGGCGATCAGCTTCATCTTCAGGCCGGAAAAATCCACCTTGCCCATCCAGCTGGGCCGGTCACGCTCTTCGCCCAGATCCAGCTTGGAGACAAAGTTCTCGTAGCCCGAAAACAGCACGATCAGCAGCAGGTTCGCCGCCAGCGACAGGTCGATCAGCGTCAGAATCGCCAGAATCGCCTGATCGGCATTCATCGTCAGTGTTTTCGAGGCGTAATAGGCAAGCTCCTTGACGAAAACGATGGTCAGCATCGCAAGGCTGATGACCAGCCCCAGATACATCGGCGCCATCAACCAGCGCGAGGCGAAAAGCCCCCGCTCAAACCGTGCTTCCAGGCTGTTCTTGTCGGCGGCCATCTGCGTTCCCTCATGCTTCATGCTGCGGGTGCGAGATAGGGGAAGGACGGGCGTTTGGGAAGGGGGGCATGTGACCCCGCGCCTAGAACCCCAGAAACACCATATCCAGCGCCGCCATCACCGCTGCGCTTTCTACGGCAAGACTGGTCACCGGCTGGCGCAGCATCCCGCGCGGCACGGCGGCCATGAACTGCGTCACCATCACATGCGTCACCGCTTCGATCTGGAAAACCGGGTTCAGCCGCCGGGCCGGCAGCGGTGCGGCCTCGGGCCGAAGCAGCGGCACCACGATGCAGCTGTTCAATGCCTCCAGCAGATCTGACTGAACATCCAGAAGGTAGCCCGGCCCCTCGGGATTGGCATAGACATCAAACCGAGCCATCAGAAGGCGCGATACCTTGCCAGCGGCAGTCCATTTTGCTCGACCCATGTGTTGGAGCTTGCCAGCGCCGCCGCATTTTCGCGCCGCCATTCGGCAGACCGCGCTGCTGCAATAGCCCGGCGCAAGCCGACTTCGGCAGCCAGCGAAAGATCAATCCCAAGCGCGCGTGCCTCCTGCAGCAGCGCAGGGTCTAGCGGCAGGTTGATCGGTTTACGGGTGGGGGCAGAAGCGGCCATAGGATCATCCATTTCAGCCATATGATACAGACGCATTTTCGTGCCGCAAGCCCCGCCCCAAACGAAAAAGGCCCGCATCCTGCGGGCCTTTTCCAAAGTACAAGACAGGAAGAACTGAAATCAGTTCTTCGCGTAAAATTCCACAACCAGGTTCGGTTCCATCACGACCGGGTAAGGCACATCCGACAGGGCCGGGGTGCGCACGAACTTCACGGTCATTTTGGAATGGTCGACTTCCAGGTAATCCGGCACGTCACGCTCGGTCAGCGCGACGGATTCCAGCACGATGGCCAGCTGCTTGGATTTCTGGCGCACTTCGATCAGATCGCCTTCCTTCACGCGGTACGACGCGATGTTCACGCGCTGGCCGTTCACGGTGACGTGGCCGTGGTTCACGAACTGACGGGCGGCGAATACGGTCGGCACCAGTTTGGCGCGGTAGACCACCGCATCCAGACGACGCTCCAGCAGGCCGACAAGACGTTCGCCGGTGTCACCTTTCACGCGGGCAGCTTCGGCATAGATCTTGCGGAACTGCTTTTCGGTCAGGTCGCCGTAGTAGCCTTTCAGCTTCTGCTTGGCGCGCAGCTGGGTGCCGAAATCCGACAGCTTGCCCTTGCGACGCTGGCCGTGCTGGCCCGGGCCGTATTCGCGCTTGTTCAGCGGCGATTTGGCGCGGCCCCAGATGTTTTCGCCCATACGGCGGTCGATCTTGTACTTGGCAGCGGTGCGTTTGGTCATCGCTGATCTCCTTCTGTTTTGAAGGGCGTTGTCCTTTCCCTGGGGCCATCCGGCCTTCGGGCGACAGGTTTCCCCTTGCGGGGGCCACCAACACCAATGAAAAGCCCCGGAGAAAACCCCGGGACAGTGCGCGGCTGATAGACCCCGATCCCGGCAGAGTCAACGCCCCGCAGCCGATAATCTGGCCCTTCAGGCGGCCAGATCATGCTGCAGGATGGCCGCCTCGGCTGCGGTCAGGCAGCGGCGGGCGGGGGCAAAGCCATCGCCGCCGATTTCCGCCGGATCATAGCTGCCGATGCCAAAGCCATTGGCATAGATGATCTCGTGCCGGTCCAGCATGATCTGCACATAGCTGATCTCGCGCGGCGCGCGGTCCTGACGGATCGCCGCGCCGTCACACAGATCGGCCGCGGCCACCAGAACCTCGGGGCTGTTGAACAGCGCCTCGGTCGCCGCCCCGCGCACCAGCAGCCGCTGGCTCGGGCTGACGCGCAGATCGCCCGCTGCCCCCCGCAACCGCACCGGCCACAGGCCAGGCATCAGCTGCAGCCGCGCCGGTTGCAGCCGCTGCGCCCCCATCCAGACGATCTCCTGCGCCCCGCTGTCGCGCGTCAGCAGCCGGTCGCCGGGCCGCAACGACCACAGCGGGCGAATGCCCTCGGGCGTAGACATCCGCGCATCCGGCGCAAGCCCGGGCATCGGCGGCACCGCCTGCGGCGCCCGGGGCCTTTGCTGTTCCAGCCGCACCACCCACAGATCGCGGTCACGCGGCGGCAGGCTGTTGCGGCACAACAGCAGCCGCGCCCCGGTTTCCGGCACAGAAATCAGCGTGAGCATATGGCTCTGCCGCCCATCGGTCACGGTAAAGGCCCGGCCCAGGGCGCCCGGCGCGTCGTCGTCCTCTGCGCCCATCATTGCGCCTTGTGCGCTGCCCGGCACTAGCCCCAGCATCCGCCGCGCCACCCGGCCCGCCCGGCGGTGCAGATCGGCCATTCCGGCATCCCCGCCCAGCAGCAGCACCGCATCCGGCCCGTCCACCCGCAAGGCAGCCCCGGACCAGCGCCAGACAGAGCCCGCACCCACATCCCGCAGATCGGCTCCGGGGATGCCATCGGTTTCCGTCTGCTGCCATGAAATCACGAACGCGCCCCGAAAGCCCGTATCCATGCCTGCTGCCTGCCCGTTTGTTGTTTTATGGAGCCAGACTACCACCCATGGCCCCGGAAATCCACGATTTCCACCCATCTGCCGCCGCAGAGACAAATTCCCAAGCAAAAGAATCAGTCTTTACAAACCAAAGTAATTTTGTCACCTTTCCCCATATCCAAGCCAACCCGCCTCGGGCCAGCCCGGATCAAGACCGACCGCCCCCAACCCGAGGCCCGACATGAAAGCGATCCAGCCAGGCCCTTTGGCCCATTCCGCACCACCTCCGAGCCTGACGGAACTGCTTCGTCTGGCGATGGAGGGGCTGATGCCCGCAACACCGGACCTCTCGGCCCTTCTCGACCGGATGGAGATGCCCCGATGAACATGCAAGTCGACGCCCGCACCCTGCTTTCGATCAATGTCGAAAAAACCCCGTGCCATGATGCGCTCAGCCTGACCGAAGGCGGAAACCTGGCGCGGATCGTGTTGCACGATCAGGTTTATTCGCTGCGGATCACCCGGGCGGGCAAACTGATCCTGACCAAATAACCTATCCGGAAAGCCCCATGAAACGCATCGCCCTTGCCGCCCTGCTTGCCTCTGCCGCCCTCCCGGCCTTTGCCGTGACCGAGGCAGAGGTCGTGAAAACCTATGCCGATATTGCCGAAGCGGGCTATTCCGACAGCCTCGCCACCGCAAAGGCGCTGCAAGTGGCTGTCGATGCGCTGATTGCCACGCCCTCGGCCGAAACGCTGGAGGCCGCCAAAACCGCCTGGCTGGCCGCACGCGTGCCCTATCAGCAGACCGAAGTGTTCCGCTTCGGCAACCCGATCGTCGATGATTGGGAAGGACGCGTGAATGCCTGGCCGCTGGACGAAGGGCTGATCGACTATGTCGACACCTCTTACGGCCAATCCGAAGAAAATGCGCTGTCGACGCTGAACATCGTCGCCACGCCGAAATTCACCCTTTCAGGCACTGAAATCGACGCGAGCAGCATCACCCCCGCCCTGATCAAAGAGACGCTGCACGAAGCAGACGGGATCGAGGCGAATGTGGCATCCGGTTATCATGCCATCGAATTCATGCTCTGGGGCCAGGATCTGAACGGCACCGGCCCCGGTGCAGGCGCCCGCCCCCATACCGACTATCTGCAAGGCGAAGGCTGCACCGGCGGCAACTGTGACCGCCGCGCCGCCTATCTGAAGGCCGCAACCGATCTGCTGGTGGCGGATCTGGAAGAAATGGCCGCCAACTGGGCTGAGGCCGGCGCCGCCCGTGCCGCCGTCACCGCCGATCCTGTCGCCGGGGTGCAGGCCATGCTCACCGGCATGGGCTCGCTGTCTTACGGCGAACAGGCGGGCGAGCGGATGAAGCTGGGCCTGATGCTGAACGACCCGGAAGAAGAGCATGACTGCTTCTCGGACAATACCCACAACAGTCACTTCTACGATGGTCTGGGCATCCGCAATGTCTATCTGGGCAGCTATACCCGCCCCGATGGCAACACGGTTTCCGGCCCCTCGCTGTCGGAACTGCTGGCGGGCAAGGATGGCGCGCTGGATACCCAGCTGCGCGCCGAACTCGATGCCTCTGTCTCGGCCCTGCAGGCGATCAAGACCGCAGCCGAAGGCGGCTTTGCCTATGACCAGATGCTGGAGGCAGGCAACAAGGACGGCGAGGCCCTGGTGATGGGCGCGGTCAATGCGCTGGTCACCCAGACCGCCTCGATCGAACGCGCGGTCACCGCTCTGGGCCTGTCCGGCACCGAATTCGAAGGGTCCGACAGCCTCGATAACCCCACGGCCGTGTTCCAGTAAACCGGCCGTCGCCGGGCCTGCCCCCATCCCACGGGCAGGCCCGGCCCTTTCCCTCAGCCAGCCCGCACACCGGAGCCTGCGATGATCGTCTGCCACTGCATGAACATCACCGATCACGATATCCGCGCCGCGGTGGACTGGATGCGCGCATCCGATGCCGAAACCATCGTGACGCCCGGCAAGATCTATCACGCCTTGGGCAAGCGCGCCGATTGCGGCGGCTGTATGCCGCTGTTTCTGGATACCATGCGCCGCTGCGAAAGCTTTGGCGTGGCCGATGTCCCGGCCCGCCCGCCCCTGCTGCGCCGGGTCCGCGCCGAGCGCGGCTGACAGAGCGTTTCGCTCAAGATTTAGAAAGATTCTAAAAAGTCGCCTCTTGCCGTAGACAGGGCCGCAACCCTGTTCTAGCCTTTGGTATCACGAAGCAATCCGGGCACGTCCCGGCAGGATGCAACGCAAGAGGATCACCATGAAGGGCGACGCCAAGGTCATCGAATATCTCAATGCGGCTCTGCGGTCGGAACTCACCGCCGTCAGCCAGTATTGGCTTCATTACCGCCTGCAGGAAGACTGGGGCTTTGGCCGCCTGGCCGACAAGTCCCGCGCCGAAAGCATCGAAGAGATGCAGCACGCCGACCGCCTGATCGCGCGGATCATCTTCCTGGAAGGCCACCCGAACCTGCAAAAGCTGGATTCGCTGCGCATCGGCCAGAACATCAAGGAAACGCTGGAATGTGATCTGGCCGGCGAACATGACGCCCGCACCCTCTATATCGAGGCCCGCCGCCATTGCGACAGCGTGGGCGATTACGTCAGCCGCGCCCTGTTCGATGCGCTGATCGCGGATGAGGAAGGCCATATCGACTTCCTCGAAACCCAGCTGGGCCTGTTCGAGAAACTGGGCGAAGAGAAATATGGCCTGCTGAACGCCAAACCCGCCGATCAGGCCGAATAAGGTAGAGTAAGGCAGGGGATTTTCCCCCTGCCGCCGCCATTCCGACATTCGCTCAGCGCCAGTCAAAAAGCTTCACACAAAAAATGGAAAACGGGAACCGTCATCCTGAAATAAAAACTACAACAGACTTCTCAATATTCCCAAAGATCGAGTTTCGACCGTATATGTTGGAAGCCGCCTATGATTATCTGGAAGCATCTAGGTCCGTAAGAGCAGGCAGACCACGTCTTATCTTGAGCGCCTTGTCGCTTGAAATCATACTGAAATCATTCAACTCAAAGCCATCTGAAAACTTCAATAAAATTGATGAGCGGTATGAATTTTCCGCCCCTACAGTCAATGGCGGGAAACCTGGTGGCCGCAAGCCCCATGATCTATACGAACTGTTCAAGACAGTCCCAAATGCGTTTCATCCTTTAATATTGCGGCGCGCGTCCGATATAGAAGTAATCGTCCTTCAGAAAGATGCCTTCGCCAAAGCTCGCTACTTTTACGAGAAGACAGAATATATAAATGGCACGAATCAATACAATCGCCACGTTAACCGCCTACAGGAAATAGCAACCTACTCGCTGTGCATGCTTACATTATTGTATAAATTTCAAGGCTGCGGCGATCTTTTCATCAATTTCACCGAAGCCGTGACTGATTTCGAGAAATCAGAAGCATCACGCTGGTACATAGTACGAGACCCTGACGAGCCATAGGGGCTGGCTAAAAATCGAACCAGCCCCTACGCGCCTCACAACAGCCCGAACAGATCCGCCGCACTCAGCACACCATCATCCAGCTGCAGCAGCGGCGCAGTGCTGTCGCGGCCGGGGAAATCGTTGAACACGATCGCATCCTTGCCGCCGAACATCAGCATCAGCTTGTCGTGGCTGCCGCTGTCGAAATCCGGCCCGTTGCTGCGCCCGTCGTTCGACAGCACACCGGCAAAGGCCACCTCAAGATCGGCCAGCGTATAGCCCGACACCACGATGCGGTCCTGCCCCGGCTGGATATCCCAGATCAGATCCACGCCATCGCCCGCCGCGAACAGGAACTGGTCGGCGCCGTCATTGCCGAACAGGTTATCCCCGATCACCACATCCACCGGCTTGCCCTCTGCCAGCGCGAAAGACCCGCCATCCTTGCCGCCGGTGATGATGTCATCGCCACCTTCGCCCTGAATCTCGTCATCGCCCGCGCCGCCAAAGGCGGTGTCATTGCCCGCGCCGGATTCGATCAGATCGTCTGCGCCGTCCCCGCCCTCCATGCCATCGCCATAAAGCAGGTCCGCCCCATCCGCCCCATACAGCAGATCGGCCCCGGCATCGCCGGTCATCGTGTCGTCGCCGTCATTGCCGAACAGCGTGTCATCGCCCGCGCCGCCCGCCATCCGGTCGGCGCCCTGGCCGTCAGACAGCAGATCATTGCCAGAGCCACCCTCCAGCGTGTCATTGCCCCGGTCGCCATGCAGGGTGTCATCGCCATTGCCGCCCAGCAGCCGGTCATCCCCGGCGCCGCCGGTCAGCAGATCGGCCCCGGCCGCGCCTGCGGCGACATCGTCACCGCCGCCACCGCCCACCGTGTCATCCCCGGCACCGCCATGGGCGCTGTCATCGCCATCACCGCCCTGCACCGTGTCAGAGCCTGCGCCGCCGGTCACAGAATCGCTGCCCTCGCCGCCCGCGACGGAATCATCGCCGCTGCCGCCGGTCACCGAATCCGATCCGCCGCCGCCCATCACCGTATCGTCGTCACTGCCGCCCACGACCGTATCATCGCCCGCGCCACCGCCCAGCGTATCCGAACCGGCGCCACCCTGGATTGAATCGTCGCCCTCGCCGCCCTTGCTGTCATCATCGCCTTCGCCGCAGTCGATGTCGTCATCGCCATCGCCGCCATCCAGCGTATCATCCCCGTCACTGCCCGCCTTGGGAGAAGAGCCAGTCAGCTTCAGGCTGTCGCCACGCTTGCCGCCCACATCGCCCACGCTGGTCAGACGGATGCCGAAATCCTGCAGCATCACGAAATCCAGCCCCAGATTGCTGCCCTCGGCCGCAACGACAAAAGTGGTGCTTTGAATATCGTCCTTGCCGATGCCCTGCGAACCGATCTCGACCCCGACGTTAAACGTCTTGTGGGTGCCCGCCATGGTGACATCATTGGTCACCTTGGTCAGCCCGTCCTCGTCGGTCGCATATTCGCCGACATGACGCCCGGTGATCTCCAGATCTTCGGCGCGCGATGGTTTGGCCACGGTAAAGAACACACCGCGCAGATCGGCGGTCTTGGTCTTGCCGGTCACGGCCACATCGAATTGCAGCGCCGTATTGCGCCCCGCCGTCACCTCGCGCACCGTTACCGATACTTTCGGGTCGCCGTCCCCGATCACGAAAGACAGCAGCTTGCCTTCACCCGACATACTCTCGCTCCTCACACATAGCCGCTCGCATCCGCCCGGATGCAACACGCACGCCCCCGGTCATATCTGCGCTGCCCCAAGGCCCGAGACAAGCCCTCCATAAGATTACCTTTTGCACAGGCCCTGCCTGCGGGCGATCGCGCCACAGGCGGAAAGGCCCCCCGACGCCACCCGCAGAATGTCGCATTGTGCCGACTGTAAATTCCGATAAAAAGCATCAGGAACCGCGCCCCACGCAGAGATTCATCATGCTCCCTCGCCTCGCCCTCGCAGCTGCCCTGATGGTGGCCCTGCCTGCCATGGCCCAAACCCCCGATTTTGCCTTGGATGACCGCCATCTGGCAGTGATTCCGCGCACAAAACCCGAAACTGGCCGCATCGCGCGCGTTCTGGCCCCGCCCGCCAGTTTCCACGCACCCGAGGATTTCGAGGCCAAACCCGGCGGCGCCGCGACCACCCGCGCCATCGCCAGCGCCGATGCCTTTTCGCAATCCTCGGAAAACATGCCCTTCGAACGCGAGATGGATTTCAAACTTGGAAACGGTCTTTTTCGCAAAACCTGGGTCGCATCGCCCGCCTCCACCCTCGCCTCCGATGGTCTGGGGCCGCTGTACAACGCCCGCGCCTGTCAGGATTGCCATGTGAAGGATGGCCGCGGCCATCCGCCCGAAGGGCCTGAAGATGGCCGCGTGTCGATGTTCCTGCGGCTGTCGATCCCCGGCGGTGATCCGGTGCCCGGCATCGAAGGCTGGCTGGCCACGCAACCCGAGCCCAGCTATGGCGGCCAGTTGCAGGATCTGGCCGCGCCCGGCCATGCCGCCGAAGGCCGGATGGCCATCACCTATACCGAACAGCCGGTAACCCTGGCCGATGGCCGCGTGGTCAGCCTGCGCAAACCTGCCTACAGCGTGGAAAACCCCGGCTATGGCCCGCTGCACCCCGAAACCCAGCTTTCGCCCCGGGTGGCGCCGCAGATGCTGGGCCTTGGCCTGCTGGAGGCGATCCCGGCGGCCGACATCCTCGACCATGCCGACCCGGATGATGCCGATGGCGATGGCATCTCGGGCCGCCCGAACATCGTGCCCAGCGTCGAATATGGCGTGCCGATGTTGGGCCGTTTCGGCCACAAGGCCGGCGCCCCCACGGTGAAAGAACAATCCGCCGGGGCCTTTGCCGGCGATATGGGGCTGTCTACCCCGCTGCACCCCGCGCCGGCGGGCGAATGTACCACCGCGCAATCCGTCTGCCGCACCGCCCTGCATGGTCAGGAGCCCGGCATCCGCGACGGGCTGGAGGTGGATGGGCAAAGCCTTGATCTCGTCACCTTCTACTCCCGCAACCTCGCCGTGCCGGAACGCCGCAACATCGCCGATCCGCAGGTTCTGCGCGGCAAGGAAATCTTCCACAGCCTGCAATGCGCCGCCTGCCATGTGCCGAAATTCGTGACCCACCGCCTGAAAGACCAGCCGGAACAAAGCTTTCAGCTGATCTGGCCGCATACCGACCTGCTTTTGCATGACATGGGCGAAGGTCTGGCCGATCATCGCCCCGAAGGCCGGGCAACGGGTCGTGAATGGCGCACCGCGCCGCTTTGGGGTATCGGGATGACCGAACAGGTCAGCGGCCACAGCTATTTCCTGCACGACGGCCGCGCCCGCAGCCTGCTGG
>Ga0154534_1022_pt2 | contig 17799 bp, 27 predicted proteins | sample RifGroF1_FD_105677 | JGI IMG/M metagenome (GOLD analysis project Ga0154534, IMG submission 105677) | Rhodobacteraceae bacterium GWF1_65_7 | reverse complement strand
TGGCTATCTGCGAATGATGACAGCGGTGCGACGAAGGTAGTCGGGGATCTTCGGAGCCCTTCAACCGCGCGACGGCGACCTGACACCGGCAACGGAGCAAAGGGCGCTATGCGCAAGCTAACGGAAGACAGAAAGCATGGCACTTAAGTCGTATAAACCGACGACGCCTGGCCAGCGTGGGCTGGTTCTGATCGACCGTTCGGAGCTGTGGAAAGGCCGTCCGGTCAAAGCCCTCACTGAGGGTCTGACCAAGACGGGTGGCCGCAACAACACCGGACGCGTCACGATGTGGCACAAGGGTGGTGGCGCGAAGCGTCTCTACCGCGTTGTGGATTTCAAACGTCGCAAATTCGACGTTCCGGCGGTCGTCGAGCGGATCGAATACGATCCGAACCGCACCGCCTTTATCGCTCTCGTGAAATACAACGACGGCGAACTGGCCTACATCCTGGCGCCACAGCGTCTGGCCGTGGGTGATTCGGTCATCGCCGGTGCCAAGACCGACGTGAAGCCGGGCAATGCGATGCCCTTCTCGGGGATGCCGATCGGCACGATCGTTCACAACGTCGAACTGAAGCCCGGCAAGGGCGGCCAGCTGGCCCGCGCTGCTGGTACCTATGCTCAGTTCGTCGGCCGTGACGGTGGCTATGCCCAGATCCGCCTGTCTTCGGGCGAGCTGCGCATGGTGCGTCAGGAGTGCATGGCAACTGTTGGTGCCGTGTCGAACCCCGACAACTCGAACCAGAACTTCGGTAAAGCGGGCCGTATGCGGCACAAGGGCGTTCGCCCGACCGTCCGCGGCGTTGCCATGAACCCGATCGACCACCCGCACGGCGGTGGTGAAGGCCGGACTTCGGGCGGCCGTCACCCGGTTACCCCGTGGGGCAAAGGCACCAAGGGCAACCGGACCCGCTCGAACAAGCAGACGGACAAATACATTGTCCGCTCGCGTCACGCGAAGAAGAAGGGGCGCTAATCCATGTCACGTTCTATTTGGAAGGGCCCCTTTGTTGACGCTTATGTGCTGAAAAAAGCAGAGAAAGCGCGCGACTCGGGTAAAAGCGAAGTGATCAAGATCTGGTCGCGCCGCTCCACGATCCTGCCGCAGTTCGTCGGGCTGACCTTCGCCGTCTACAACGGCAAGAAGCACATCCCGGTGAATGTGACCGAAGAAATGATCGGCCAGAAGTTCGGTGAGTATTCGCCGACCCGGACCTACTATGGTCATGCCGCCGACAAGAAAGCCAAGAGGAAGTAATCGCCATGGGTAAGGAAAAGAATCCGCGCCGCGTGGCAGAGAACGAGGCTTTCGCCAAAGCGAAGATGCTTCGGACCTCGCCGCAGAAGCTCAACCTCGTCGCCGGCCTGATCCGCGGCAAGAAGGTGGACAAGGCTATTGCCGATCTCACCTTCTCGAAAAAGCGGATCGCGCAAGACGTGCTGAAGTGCCTGCAGTCGGCTATTGCCAATGCTGAAAACAACCACGGTCTCGACGTTGATGAGCTGGTGGTTGCCGAAGCCTATTGCGGCAAGAACCTGGTGATGAAGCGTGGCCGTCCGCGTGCGCGTGGCCGGTTCGGCAAGATCATGAAGCCGTTCTCGGAAATCACCATCAAGGTGCGTCAGAAAGTGGAGACTGCGTAATGGGACAGAAGGTTAACCCCATCGGTATGCGTCTCCAGGTCAACCGCACCTGGGACAGCCGCTGGTATGCCGATTCGAAAGATTACGGCAACCTGCTGCTCGAAGACCTGAAAATGCGCGAATTCATTCATGAAGAGTGCAAGCAGGCCGGCGTTTCCCGCGTGATCATCGAGCGCCCGCACAAGAAGTGCCGTGTGACCATTCACACTGCACGTCCGGGCGTGATCATCGGCAAGAAGGGTGCGGATATCGAAGGGCTTCGCAAGAAGCTGACCCGGTTCACCGCCTCGGAACTGCACCTGAACATCGTCGAAGTCCGCAAGCCGGAACTCGACGCGCAGCTGGTGGCCGAATCGATCGCACAGCAGATGGAACGTCGGGTTTCCTTCCGTCGTGCCATGAAGCGTGGCGTGCAGAACGCCATGCGTCTGGGCGGCTTGGGCATCCGGGTGAACGTGGCTGGTCGTCTTGGCGGTGCCGAGATCGCACGGACCGAATGGTACCGTGAAGGCCGTGTGCCGCTGCACACCCTTCGTGCCGACATCGACTATGCGCTGTCCGAAGCCAAGACCCCTTACGGGATCATCGGGGTGAAGGTCTGGATCTTCAAGGGCGAGATCCTTGAGCATGATCCGCAGGCACATGATCGTCGTCTGTCGGAAGAAACTCCGTCTCCGCGGCCGCAACGCCGCGAGCGCGAACGCGCCTAAGGGAGTAGAGAGAAATGCTGCAACCGAAACGGACAAAGTTCCGCAAACAGCACAAGGGCCGTATCCACGGTGAATCGAAGGGCGGCTTTGCGCTGAACTTCGGCACCTTCGGCCTGAAGGCAACCGAGCCGGAGCGTGTGACCGCGCGCCAGATCGAAGCTGCGCGTCGTGCGATCACCCGTCACATGAAGCGCCAGGGCCGTGTCTGGATCCGGATTTTCCCGGATGTCCCGGTTACCTCGAAACCTACCGAAGTCCGTATGGGTAAAGGTAAGGGTTCGGTGGATTTCTGGGCCTGCAAGGTCAAGCCTGGCCGGATCATGTTTGAGATCGACGGCGTGGCGGAAACCATTGCACGCGAGGCTCTGCGCCTTGGCGCGATGAAGCTTCCGGTCACCACCCGCGTGGTCCAGCGCGAAGACTGGTAATCCTGACGGCCTGGCCGGAAGGATGATATGAAGAAAAGCAAGGCCCTGCCGGTATCGGCAGGGCCTTGCCATTTCCGGGCCTGGCAAAGTTTTCCTTGCCCCGGGGGGTGCCCTCCTGTAATGGAACGCATCCTGCGGATTCCGGGTGACCGGGATTCGCTGGCTTATCATTGATCCACCAGGTTCAAGGTGACCTTGCCGAACGAGCAGGGGCCCTCTGGTGATTGAAAAAGGAAGAAGGCGCATGACCGCCAACGAATTCAAGGCCAAGACGCCTGAGCAGCTCCGTGAGCAGCTCGTGGCGCTGAAAAAGGAAGCGTTCAACCTGCGCTTCCAGCAAGCGACCGGCCAGCTTGAAAACACCGCCCGTATGCGCGCTGTCCGCAAGGACGTGGCCCGCATCATGACGGTGCTGAACCAGAAAGCCGCTGAAGCGGCGGCGAACTGAGGAGAAGACCCATGCCGAAGCGTATCCTGCAGGGTGTCGTCACCTCGGACAAGAACGAGCAGACCATCACCGTTCTCGTCGAGCGCCGTTTCAAGCACCCGCTGCTGCAAAAAACCGTTCGTAAGTCGAAGAAATATCGCGCTCACGATGCGGAAAACAAATTCAAGATTGGTGACACTGTTCGCATCGAAGAGTGCGCGCCGATCTCGAAGACCAAACGTTGGACGGTGGTAGTCGAGGCGTAAGCTTCGGCCCATCGTTCAGCCTTGAACGAAACCCTGGGACCGTGACGGATTAGCGGAACCAAAGGTCGGGAGAAACCAAATGATCCAGATGCAGACCAATCTGGATGTTGCTGATAACTCTGGCGCTCGCCGAGTTCAGTGCATCAAGGTTCTGGGCGGTTCGCACCGCCGCTACGCATCCGTGGGCGACATCATCGTGGTGTCGGTCAAGGAGGCGATTCCGAAGGGCCGTGTGAAGAAGGGCGACGTGCGCAAAGCCGTTGTCGTTCGCACCGCAAAGGAAGTGCGTCGTGAAGACGGCACCTCCATTCGTTTCGACCGTAACGCCGCCGTCATCCTGAACAATCAGGGCGAACCGGTTGGCACCCGTATCTTCGGGCCGGTCGTGCGTGAACTGCGTGCGAAGAACTTCATGAAGATCATCTCGCTGGCGCCGGAGGTGCTCTGATGGCTGCGAAGTTGAAAAAAGGCGACAAGGTTGTCGTTCTGACCGGCAAGGACAAGGGCAAGCAGGGCGAAATCGCCTCGGTGAACCCCTCGGCCAACAAAGCCGTTGTGGAAGGCGTGAACATCGCCATTCGCCACACCAAGCAGTCGCAGGGCACGCAAGGCGGCCGGATCGCCAAAGCGATGCCGATCGACCTGTCGAACCTCGCGATCGTTGACAAGGATGGCAAGCCCACCCGCGTCGGCTTCCGTTTTGAAGACGGTGTGAAAGTGCGCTTCGCCAAGACCACGGGGGATGTGATCTGATGCTTGATGCTGCGACCTATACCCCGCGTCTGAAGGCCGAATTCAAGGCCAAGATCCGCGCGGCGATGAAAGAAGAGTTCGGCTACACGAACGACATGCAGATCCCGCGTCTGGACAAGATCGTGATCAACATGGGCGTCGGCGAAGCCGTGAAAGACACCAAGAAGGTCAAGGCTGCTGCAGAGCAGATGACGGCCATCGCGGGTCAGAAAGCCGTCATCACCCACGCCAAGAAGTCCATCGCTGGCTTCCGCGTGCGTGAAGAGATGCCGCTGGGCTGCAAAGTCACGCTGCGTGGCGACCGCATGTACGAATTCCTCGACCGCCTCATCAACGTGGCTCTGCCCCGCGTCCGCGACTTCCGCGGCGTGAAAGGCACGTCCTTTGATGGCCGTGGCAACTATGCCATGGGGCTGAAAGAGCAGATCGTGTTCCCCGAGATCGACTTCGACAAGATCGACGACGTTCTGGGCATGGACATCATCATCTGCACCAACGCCAAGACGGACGCCGAAGCGAAGTCGCTGCTGAAGCACTTCAACATGCCGTTCTCCAGCTGATCGCGCGAGGAAAGACATTATGGCCAAAAAATCCATGATCGAACGCGAGAAAAAGCGTCAGCACCTGGTGGACGTCTACGCCGCCAAGCGCGCTTCTCTCAAAGAGATCATCTCCAATCAGGACCTTCCGGTTGCCGAGCGCTTCAAGGCTGCTCAGAAACTGGCGGAACTGCCCCGCAATTCGTCCGCCACCCGGCTGCACAACCGCTGCCAGCTGACGGGCCGTCCCCATGCTTATTACCGTAAGCTGAAGCTGTCGCGGATCATGCTGCGTGAACTGGCCTCGTTTGGTCAGATCCCCGGCATGGTGAAGTCGAGCTGGTAAGGAGGAACGTAGATGTCTGTGAACGATCCTCTCGGCGATATGCTGACCCGCATCCGCAATGCGCAGATGCGTGGCAAATCGACCGTTTCCACCCCGGCGTCCAAACTGCGCGCCTGGGTTCTCGATGTGCTGGCTGACGAAGGCTATATCCGCGGATACGAGCGCGCTTCGACCGAAAACGGTCAGGGCGAGCTGCTGATTTCGCTGAAATACTTCGAAGGCGAGCCTGTCATCCGCGAGCTGAAGCGCGTCTCGAAGCCGGGCCGTCGCGTCTATATGGGCGTGAAGGAAATCCCGTCGGTGCGTAACGGCCTTGGCGTTTCCATCGTCTCCACGCCGAAAGGCGTCATGTCCGATGCAGCAGCACGATCCGCCAATGTTGGCGGTGAAGTGCTCTGCACCGTGTTCTAAGGAGGGTTGAATGTCTCGTATCGGCAAAAAACCCGTCGGCCTGCCGAAAGGCGTGACCGCTGAGGTCAAGGGCCAGACCGTTGAAGTGAAAGGCCCGAAAGGCGCCCGCTCCTTCACCGCAACTGATGACGTCACTCTGGCCCTCGAAGAGGGTTCGGTGAAGGTCACCCCGCGCGGCACGTCCAAACGTGCCCGTCAGCAATGGGGTATGGTGCGGTCCATGGTCGAAAACCTGGTCACCGGCGTGACGACCGGCTTCAAGAAAGAGCTTGAAATCCAGGGTGTGGGTTACCGCGCCCAGATGGCTGGCAACGTCCTGAAGCTGTCGCTCGGCTATTCGCATGAAGTGAACTTCGAAGTGCCGCAGGGCGTCACCATCGTGACCCCGAAGCAGACTGAAATCGTTGTGGAAGGCATCGACCAACAGCTCGTTGGTCAGGTTGCTGCGAACATCCGCGACTGGAAGCGCCCCGAGCCTTACAAAGGCAAAGGCATCCGGTACAAGGGTGAATTCATCTTCCGCAAGGAAGGCAAGAAGAAGTAAGGACAGCGAAGATGGCGAACAACAAGAGAGATCTGTTCCTCAAGCGTCGGCTGCGCGTCCGGAACAAACTGAAAGCGGTTGCCAACGGTCGTCTGCGGCTGTCGGTGCATCGTTCCAGCAAGAACATCAGCGTCCAGCTGATCGACGACGTCAATGGCGTGACCCTGGCTGCTGCCTCCACCCTGGAGAAAGAGCTGGGCTTCGTCGGCAAGAACAATGTGGAGGCCGCCGCCAAGGTGGGTTCCACGATTGCCGAACGCGCCAAAGCGGCCGGTATCGAAGAATGCTACTTCGATCGCGGTGGTTTCCTCTTTCACGGGAAGATCAAGGCTCTGGCCGATGCTGCCCGTGAAGGCGGCCTGAAGTTCTGAGGAGTTGAAACATGGCAGAACGTGAAAACCGCCGGGAAGGCCGCCGTGATGACCGTCGCAGCGACGCTCGGGAAGAAACGCCCGAATTCGCTGACCGTCTGGTGGCGATCAACCGGGTTTCGAAAACCGTAAAGGGTGGCAAGCGCTTCGGCTTTGCAGCTCTCGTCGTGGTCGGTGACCAGCGTGGTCGCGTCGGCTTCGGCAAGGGCAAGGCAAAAGAAGTACCGGAAGCGATCCGCAAGGCGACCGAGCAGGCCAAGCGCTCGCTCGTCCGCGTGCCGCTGAAGGACGCCCGGACCCTGCACCACGACATGGAAGGCCGCCACGGCGCCGGCAAGGTTGTGATGCGTGCGGCCGTTGCAGGTACCGGCATCATCGCCGGTGGCCCGATGCGCGCCGTGTTCGAGATGCTGGGTGTGCAGGACGTTGTTGCGAAGTCCATGGGCTCGCAGAACCCCTACAACATGATCCGTGCAACGATCGACGGTCTGAAGCACGAGAGCTCGCCCCGTCAGATCGCACAGCGTCGCGGCAAGAAAGTTGCCGAGATCCTGAAAAAGCCCGAAGCTGAAGCAGTGGAGGCCTGATCATGACCGCAAAGAAAACCATCGTCGTGCAGCAGGTGGCTTCGGCCGCCCGCCGCCCGGCCATTCAGACCGCGACCCTGAAAGGTCTGGGCCTGAACAAGATGAACCGCACCCGCGAGCTGGAAGATACCCCTTCGGTTCGTGGCATGGTCAACAAGATCTCGCATCTTGTGAAGATCATCGAAGAGCGCGGCTGATTTCGTGGCGTGCCGTCGCACGCCATGAACATGCGATAGGGGAGGCGCGCGGGTTGAACCGCGCGCCTTTCCCATTTAATAGGCACCCATGGAATCGCATGAGGTTCCTGTAACAAGCAAAAAATGCCGTGTTTGCCCCAATCCGTCGCTGGCGGGGCAGTTCCGGCCAAGGAGATAGCGACATGAAGCTTCATGAACTTTCCGACAACGCAGGCGCCGCCAAGAAACAGAAGCGCGTTGCGCGTGGTCCGGGCTCGGGCAAGGGCAAGACCGCTGGCCGCGGTATCAAGGGCCAGAAATCGCGTTCGGGCGTGGCTCTGGGTGGTTACGAAGGCGGTCAGATGCCGCTGTACCGCCGCCTGCCGAAGCGTGGCTTCACCAAGCCGAATGCCAAGGAATATGCAGTGGTCAACCTCGGCCTGATCGAGAAATTCATTGCCGCGGGCAAGCTGGATATCTCGGCCGAGATCACCGAAGACATGCTGGTGGTCGCTGGTCTGACCAACCACAAGCGTGACGGTATCCGTATCCTGAACAAGGGCGAGATCACCTCGAAAGTCACCCTGAAGGTGACCGGCGCTTCGGCTGCTGCCGTGGAAGCCGTGGCCAAGGCCGGTGGCGCGCTGACGCTTACCAAGGCTGCCGCGGAATAAGGTTGTCGGCGGTCGCAAGACCGCTTACATCAGGCACAAGTTTTCCCGCGCCGCCGACCGGAAAGCCCGGTTCGGCGGCGCTCTCATGAAAGAGCTGGGCATGGCATCTGCTGCAGAGCAAATGGCGGCGAACCTGAGCTGGGGCGCCTTGGGCAAGGCCTCTGACCTTCGCCAACGCATCTTCTTCACGATCGGCCTGTTGATCGTCTATCGCCTTGGCACCTACATCCCGGTTCCCGGGATTGATGGCGGGGCGCTGCGCGAATTCATGTCGGATGTGTCGGCCGGTCTCGGCGGTATTCTGAACATGTTCACCGGCGGTGCGATCAGCCGGATGGGTATCTTTGCCCTGGGCATCATGCCCTATATCTCTGCCTCGATCATCGTGCAGCTTCTGGGGGCCATGGTGCCTCAGCTGGAGCAGCTGAAGAAAGAGGGCGAGCAGGGCCGCAAGAAGATGAACCAGTACACGCGCTACGGAACCGTGGCGCTGGCGCTGTTTCAGGCCTGGGGTATCGCGCTGAGCCTGGAGGCGGGTGATCTGGCGCATGAGCCGGGCATGTTCTTCCGCGCCGGTGTGGTCATCACGCTGGTTGGCGGTACGATGTTCCTGATGTGGCTGGGCGAGCAGATCACCGCACGCGGCATCGGCAATGGCATTTCGCTGATCATCTTCGTGGGGATCGTGGCTGAAATTCCGGCCGCACTCGCACAATTCTTCAGCCAGGGCCGTTCGGGGGCGATTTCGCCTGCCGTGATCGTTGGTGTGATGGTGATGGTGATCGTCGTCATTGCCGCCGTAGTGTTCATGGAACGCGCCTTGCGCAAGATCCATATCCAGTATCCCCGGCGCCAGGTCGGCATGAAGATCTATGACGGCGGATCGTCGCATCTGCCGGTGAAGGTCAACCCGGCAGGCGTGATCCCGGCGATCTTTGCCTCGTCGCTGCTGCTGTTGCCGACCACGATCGCCACGTTTTCGCATACGGAAACTGGTCCGGTGATGTCGACCATTCTGGCCTATTTCGGGCCGGGGCAGCCGCTGTACCTGCTGTTCTTCACGGCAATGATCGTGTTCTTTGCCTATTTCTACACGTTCAACGTGTCGTTCAAAGTGGATGATGTCGCCGACAACCTGAAAAACCAGAGCGGTTTTGTGCCCGGCATCCGGCCCGGCAAGAAGACCGAAGAATATCTGGAATATGTGGTGAACCGGATTCTGGTGCTGGGTGCGGGCTATCTGGCCGTGATCTGCCTGCTGCCGGAAATCCTGCGCAGCCAGCTGGCGATCCCCTTCTACTTTGGTGGCACTTCCGTGCTGATCGTGGTGTCTGTCACCATGGACACGATCAACCAGGTGCAGTCGCATCTGCTGGCGCATCAATACGAAGGGCTGATTGAAAAATCGCAGCTGCGCGGCCGCAAGCGGCCCGCCAAGGCGCCCACCCGCCGCTGACAAAAGGGAAGAGCAATGCCGAACATCATCCTCCTCGGCCCTCCGGGTGCCGGCAAGGGAACGCAGGCCAAGCGGCTGGTCGATGACCGCAACATGGTGCAGCTGTCCACAGGTGACATGCTGCGCGAGGCCAAGTCATCGGGCAGCGAGATGGGCCGCAAGGTGGCCGAGGTGATGGACAAGGGCGGCTTGGTCACGGATGAGATCGTGATCGGCCTGATCGAAGAGAAGATCACCGGCAATGCCGGTGGTGGCTTCATCTTCGACGGCTTCCCGCGGACGCTTAAACAGGCCGATGCACTCGGGGCTTTGCTGGCACGCATGGGGCAGAGCCTGGATGCCGTGATCGAGATGCAGGTGGATGATGCCGCGTTGGTGGCCCGGATCACCGGGCGGTACACCTGCGGCAATTGTGGTGCCGTCTATCACGATGCGACCAAGCCGACCGCCAAGCCCGGCATCTGTGATGCCTGCGGCAGTGATCGGCTGGTGCGCCGGGCTGATGACAACGAAGACAGCCTGAAGACGCGTCTGATGGAATATTACAAGAAAACCTCGCCACTTGTCGGCTACTACTATGCCAAGGACAAGCTGGCCTCTGTTGATGGTCTGGCCGAGATGGACGCGGTTTCGGCGGCTATCGCAAAAGTTCTTGACAAGAGCTGAATCAGCTTGTGGCGGCCTTGACGGGCCGCGCAAAACGCCCTAAGCCACGGCGTCCCGTATGGGAATCGTCCGTGGCTTTTGTTTTCCCTTGGGGAAACTGGCAGGGCTTCGATCCGGGCGGCGTTTAATGCACTCTCGCGCCGCACCGGGGTTGTGAAAAAAGGTTCTGGCATTACGGAACCGCAACAAAAGGAAATGCGCGTGGCACGTATCGCTGGCGTTAACATCCCGACCGGGAAGCGGGTTCCGATCTCGCTTCAGTACATCCATGGCATCGGCGCCCATTTCGCCGAACAGATCTGCGAAGCCCTCAGCATCGACCGCGCACGTCGCGTGAACGATCTGTCGGATGCCGAAGTTCTGGCCATTCGCGAATACATCGATGCCAACTTCACCGTCGAGGGCGACCTGCGCCGTGAAGTGTCGATGAACGTCAAGCGTCTGATGGACCTTGGCTGCTACCGCGGCCTGCGTCACCGCCGGAACCTTCCGGTTCGTGGCCAGCGCACCCACACCAACGCTCGCACCCGCAAAGGCCCCGCTAAGGCCATTGCCGGCAAGAAGAAGTAAGGGGAGGGTAGCACATGGCTCGCGACAAGACCCGTATGAAGCGCAAAGAGCGCAAGAACATCGCCGCTGGCGTCGTTCATGTGAACTCTTCGTTCAACAACACCAAGATCCTGATCTCCGACGTTCAGGGCAACGCCATCTCCTGGTCGTCTTCGGGCACCATGGGCTTCAAGGGTTCGCGTAAGTCGACGCCCTATGCCGCCCAGATGGCTGCCGAGGACGCTGCCAAAAAGGCTCAGGAACACGGCATGAAGACTGTCGAAGTCGAAGTGCAAGGTCCGGGTTCGGGCCGCGAATCGGCGCTTCGTGCGCTGGCTGCGGTTGGCCTGACCATCACCTCGATCCGCGACGTGACGCCGCTGGCGCATAACGGCTGCCGTCCGCCGAAGCGTCGTCGCGTCTGACGACCAACATTCAATCGGGCCGCGCCTTCGTTGCGCGGCCCGGTTTCCTATTTCTGATCCTCGGGCGTTTTCCGCTTAACGGTCATGGGTGGAGAACAGGTATGGAGGCGAAAGCATGATCCACAAGAACTGGGCTGAGCTGATCAAGCCGACGCAGCTGGTTGTGAAACCGGGGCCGGATGCAGCACGCACCGCCACGGTTATCGCTGAACCGCTGGAGCGCGGCTTTGGTCTGACCCTTGGCAACGCGCTGCGTCGCGTTCTGATGTCGTCGCTGCAGGGTGGGGCTATCACCTCCGTGCAGATCGACAACGTCCTGCACGAATTTTCCAGCGTCTCTGGTGTGCGCGAAGATGTCACCGACATCGTGCTGAACCTGAAAGGCGTCTCGCTGAAGATGGAAGTCGAAGGGCCGAAGCGCCTGTCGATTTCGGCAAAAGGCCCCGGCGTTGTGACGGCGGGCGAAATCTCTGAATCGAATGGCATCGAGATCCTGAACAAGGATCACGTGATCTGCCACCTCGACGATGGGGCCGATCTGTACATGGAACTGACGGTGAATACCGGCAAGGGCTATGTCGCAGCGGACAAGAACAAGCCGGAAGATGCACCGATCGGCCTGATCGCCATCGACGCCATCTTCTCGCCGGTGAAAAAAGTGTCTTACGAAGTCACCCCGACCCGCGAAGGTCAGGTGCTGGATTATGACAAGCTCACCATGAAGATCGAAACCAATGGCGCGCTGACGCCGGATGATGCCGTGGCCTATGCCGCGCGCATCCTGCAGGATCAGCTGGCCATCTTCGTCAACTTCGACGAACCGGAATCGGCCACCAAGGCAGAGCTGGAAACCGGGTTGGAGTTCAACCCGCTGCTGCTCAAGAAAGTCGACGAGCTGGAACTTTCTGTCCGTTCGGCCAACTGCCTGAAGAACGATAACATCGTGTACATCGGCGATCTGATCCAGAAAACCGAAGCAGAGATGCTGCGCACCCCGAACTTCGGCCGCAAGTCGCTGAACGAGATCAAGGAAGTGCTTTCGGGCATGGGTCTGCATCTCGGGATGGATGTCGAAGACTGGCCGCCGGAAAACATCGAAGATCTGGCCAAGCGCTTCGAAGACCAGTTCTAAGTTTAAGGGGGGCGGTTACGCCCCCCGAATGCCCGCAATGGCGGGGAACCCCTGGGCAATTCCGCCCCAACGAAGTGGCCCCAACGCAGGGCTGCAAGACAAAGCAAAACGCTAGGAGATCATCATGCGTCACGCTCGCGGCTACCGCCGTCTGAACCGCACCCACGAACACCGCAAGGCGCTGTTCGCCAACATGTCCGGCGCTCTGATCGAGCACGAGCAGATCAAGACCACCCTTCCGAAAGCGAAGGAACTGCGTCCGATCGTCGAAAAGCTCATCACGCTGGCCAAGCGTGGCGATCTGCATTCGCGTCGTCTGGCAGCTGCACAGCTGAAAGAAGACAAGCATGTGGAGCGTCTGTTTGCCATCCTCGGCCCGCGCTACAAAGAGCGTCAGGGCGGTTATATCCGCATCATGAAAGCCGGCTTCCGCTATGGCGACATGGCGCCGATGGCGATCATCGAATTCGTGGATCGTGACACCTCTGCCAAAGGCGCCTCGGATCGTGCGCGTCTGGAAGCAGAAGAAGCATTCGAAGCCTGAGCTTCGCCTGCCGATCTTGAAAGGCCCGCCCCTTGAGGCGGGCCTTTTCCATTTCTGTCACACGGCCGTGACTTCGGGGGGCAGCCATTGCAGGCTGTCATTGCCCGGCCCATATCGGGGCGGCTGAAGATCGAAGAAGGCTGACCATGATCCGCATGACGCCCCTGATGACCGCGCCGCTGCTGGCGCTGCTGCTTGCCACCGCTGCCCCCGCGCAGATCGTGCCTGACAATCCGGCGCAGATCACGCTCAGCTTTGCGCCTGTGGTGAAGGAAACCGCGCCTGCCGTGGTGAACATCTATGCCACAGTGGTGGTGGACCGGCGCGAGAATCCCTTTGCGGGTGATCCGTTCTTTGAACAGTTCTTTCAGCAATACGGGCGCAGCACGCCGCGCATGGAAAACTCGCTGGGGTCTGGGGTGATCGTGGCCAGCGATGGGCTGGTGGTTTCCAACTATCATGTGGTCGGCGAGGCGACGGATATCCGGGTTGAACTGTCAGACCGGCGCCAGTTCAGGGCGCATGTGTTGCTGGCGGATGAGGATTCGGATCTGGCGATCTTGCAGCTGGAGGGGGCGGAGGATCTGCCGGCCCTGACCCTGCGCAATTCGGATACGCTTGAGGTGGGGGAGCTGGTGCTGGCCATCGGCAACCCCTTTGGTGTGGGGCAGACGGTGTCTTCGGGTATCGTGTCGGGGCTTGGGCGGTCCACACTGCAGATCGGCGCGGGACGCGGGTATTTCGTGCAGACGGATGCCGCGATCAACCCGGGGAACTCGGGTGGCGCCTTGGTCGATGTGAATGGTGATCTGGTGGGGATCAATACGGCGATCCTCAGCAAGGGGGGCGGGTCGAACGGGATCGGTTTCGCCATACCGTCGAATCTGGTGCAGAACTTCGTGGATCAGGCCGTGGCGGGCGAAACCCGCTATCAGCGGCCCTGGGCGGGGGTGACGGGGCAGGGGGTCGATGCTGCGATGGCCGATGCCTTGGGGCTTTCACGGCCTGAAGGCGTGATGATTTCGGATCTGCACCCCGATAGCCCGTTCCGCGCAGCGGGTCTGGCGGTGGGCGATGTGATCCTTGCGCTGGATGGGGCCGCGACCGACAGCCCGCAGGAAGTGATGTTCCGCCTGGCCGCCCTGGGGATCGGGCGCGAAGTCGTGGTGAAATACCTGCATGATGGCGACGAGGCCGAGACGAAGCTGACCCTCATCGCTCCGCCCGACAGCCCCCCGCGTGAGGCGATGACGCTGCAGGGCGACCGGGTGCTGCGCGGGCTTTCGGTCAGCCGGATCAACCCGGCGGTGGCGGCAGAGCTGGATCTGCCGGATAGCAGCGATGGTGTGGTTGTGACCGGCGCGGATGGCCTTGCCGCCCGTGTGGGGCTGCGCCCTGGCGATGTGATCCGCGCGATCAACGGCACGGCAGTCGAACGTCCTGCCGATGTGGAGGCCCTTACAGCGCCCGTACAGCGACGCTGGGCGGTGGAAGTCTTGCGCGATGGAGAGCCGATGTTGCTGCGCTTCCGCATCTGACCTTTTCGCCGCGCGGGGGAGCGCGTAATCTGCGGCCATGGCTGATCTGTTCGATACCGCTTCCCCCATCCCGAAACGCGAGGCGCCGCGCCCGCTGGCGGATCGTCTGCGCCCCCAGGTTCTGGCCGATGTGATCGGGCAAGATCATGTGCTGGGCGCCGATGGGCCGTTGGGCGCAATGCTGGCGGCGGGTAGCCTGTCTTCGCTGATCCTTTGGGGGCCGCCGGGCGTGGGCAAGACCACCATTGCGCGGCTACTGGCCGATCAGACAAGGCTGGCCTTCGTGCAGATCAGCGCGATCTTCACGGGTGTGCCCGATCTGCGCAAGGTGTTCGAACAGGCCAAGCTGCGGCGCCAGACCGGGCAGGGCACCTTGTTGTTCGTCGATGAGATCCATCGGTTCAACAAGGCGCAGCAGGACGGTTTTCTGCCACATATGGAGGATGGCACCATCCTTCTGGTGGGGGCGACCACCGAAAACCCCTCGTTCGAGCTGAACGCGGCCCTTCTTAGCCGGGCACAGGTCATCGTGCTGGAGCGGCTGAGCCTCGCGGATCTGGAACGGCTGGCACAGCGCGCGGAACAGGAGCTGGGTCGGGCCTTGCCACTGCTGGCCGATGCGCGCGAGGCGCTGCTGGAAATGGCCGATGGCGATGGCCGCGCCGCGCTGAATCTGATCGAACAGGTGGCCGCGCATAAGGGCGCGGCCCTGACGCGCGATCAGCTGGCGCAGCGCCTTATGCGGCGCGCGGCGAAATACGACAAATCGGGCGAAGAACATTACAATCTGATTTCCGCCCTGCATAAATCGGTGCGCGGATCAGACCCGGATGCAGCCCTCTATTGGTTTGCGCGGATGCTGGAGGGCGGCGAAGACCCGCGCTTTCTGGCCCGCCGTCTGACCCGTATGGCCGTGGAGGATATCGGGCTGGCCGATCCGCAGGCGCAGGCCGTCTGTGTGGACAGCTGGGAAACCTATGAACGGTTGGGATCGCCCGAGGGGGAACTGGCGCTGGCCAATGCCGTGGTCTATCTGGCGCTGGCCCCAAAATCGAACGGGGTTTATGTGGCTTACAAGGCGGCGCGGGCGGCGGCGCGTGACACCGGCAGCCTGCCTCCGCCGCTGCATATCCGCAATGCACCGACCCGTTTGATGAAGGATCTGGGCTATGGCACGGGATATGCCTATGACCATGACGCCGAAGACGGCTTTTCAGGTCAGAATTACTTCCCCAAAGACATGAAGCGCCCGGTGTTCTACTTGCCCCCGGAACGCGGTTTCGAGCGCGAGTTGAAAAAGCGGGTGGAGTATTTCGCAAAGCTTCGTGCGCAGCGGAAGGGCGGCTGAGGCGCGGGGTAATGATGGAGGATCTAATTATGGCTAAAAGCGGTGATGGATATAGCGCCTCAACCTATCCTTGGGGAAAAAATGGAACGCAAGGTCGTGGTGAGCGCCTTGATGTTGTTGATCGCGAGCGAGACGCACGCGTTGGTTGGACTAAGGGGGGCAGACTTAAAATCACCAAACCTGTCAGTAAGGCTGATTTGTCCGATACAAAGAAGCCATAGATTTTGTATGATACCACGATAGTATGTGCATGATTTAAACGGGCTATTCTGATGCTGATATGTGTTTGGTGAGGCTGCTTCCACGGCCAGTGGGCCGATACAGTGCCTCGCCCATGCTTCACACGTGCTGCGCCCCGTTCACCTCGATCTCTGTGCCCGAAATATAGCTGGATTGATCCGAGCACAGGAACCAGATCACATCCGCCACCTCTTTCGGTTGGCCCAGCCGCCGCATCGGCAGCTTTTCCACAATCTTGTCGGTGCCCGGAGACAGGATCGAGGTTTCGATCTCGCCCGGGGCAATCGCATTCACCCGCACACCCATGGGGCCGAAATCATGAGCCATTTCACGGGTCAGCGCCGCCAGCGCGGCTTTTGACGTGGCATAGGCGGCGCCAGCGAAGGGATGCACCCGAACCCCGGCAATCGACGTGACATTGACCACCGATCCTTTCGCCGCCGCCAGCTCTTGCTGCAGGCCGCGGGCGAGCACGATGGAGGCAAAGAAGTTGACGTGGAACACATGGCCCCATGTCCGCAGATCGGTATCCAAAGTGCTTAATCTGGCCCCGCCTGCGCCCTTTGGGGAAATGCCTGCGTTGTTCACCAGCGCATGAAGCTTGCCGCCGATCTTTTCCTTGATGATGGAAATGGCGGCAATCGTGGCATCGGGCGAGGCCAGATCAATCTGGATGTGGTTTTCCTCGCCGCCGGGCCAGGGGCAGCGTGCATCGAAGGGTTGCCGCGAACAGGTCAGCACGCGCCAGCCTTCGGCACTGAACCGCTTGACCGTGGCATGGCCGATCCCCCGGCTTGCCCCGGTCAGTACCATAACCTTTTGCTCGCTCATCGCCGCCTCCGTGCATTTGCCGACAACCTACGCCTGCCATCCGGAATTGCAACCTTGGCAGGGAATTGCAAAGCGGCTACCAAGGCGCCAAAGCCCCGAGGACATCCCATGAAGAAGCAGACCGCGACCATGCAGGACCCCGCACAGACCGCCAAGACGCTTTCCGAAGCACTGCCCCATCTGCAACGCTATTCCGGCGCCGTCGTCGTCGTAAAATTCGGCGGCAATGCGATGGGCGATGATGCAGCCATGGCCGAATTCGCCCGCGATATCGTGCTGATGCGGCAGGTGGGGCTGAACCCCGTTGTGGTGCATGGCGGCGGGCCAATGATCAACGAGATGCTGCAGAAGCTGGGCATCAAATCGGAATTCGTGCGCGGCAAGCGGGTGACGGATCGTGCCACGGTCGAAGTGGTGGAGATGATCCTGTCGGGCCTGGTCAACAAGCGGATCGTGCAGGCCATCATGGATGCGGGCGGCCGCGCCGTCGGCATTTCCGGCAAGGACGATGATCTGATGGTCTGCGAGGCCGATGACCCGGAGCTGGGCTTTGTCGGCCGCCCGGTGGAAATGAACGTGCAGGTGCTGCGCGATCTTTATGGCGCAGGCATCATCCCGGTTGTGGCGCCGGTGGCGACCGGCATGGCCGACAACGAAACCTTCAACGTCAATGGCGATACGGCGGCGGGGGCCATCGCCGGGGCGTTGCAGGCCGACCGCCTGCTGCTGCTGACCGACGTGGCCGGGGTGAAGAATGCGGCAGGCGAGGTGATGACGCAGATCTCGCCTGAGGAAATCCGCCAGATGACCGCCGATGGCGTGATCGCGGGTGGCATGATCCCCAAGACCGAAACCGCGCTGATGGCGCTGGATCAGGGGGTGCGCGCGGTGACCATTCTGGATGGCCGCCTGCCCAATGCGGTGTTGCTGGAACTGTTCACCGATTCGGGCGCCGGGTCGCAGATCCGGTCGACCGAGCCGCGGGTCAAACCCCGCCTGCGGCGGTGACGCTGGACGAAATCGCCGCGCGGGCTGCCGCGCATCATCTTGAAATCCTGGGTGGTTTTGCCACGGACGGGGATGAACCGGGGCTGCCTCGGGGCACCCGTAGCTTGCTGTTGTTGGGCCCTTGCGAGCCCGGCTATTGGCCACATCTGACGGCGCAACCTGAATGGCTGGATGGTGCCGCCGATC
>Ga0154534_1182_pt3 | contig 17825 bp, 19 predicted proteins | sample RifGroF1_FD_105677 | JGI IMG/M metagenome (GOLD analysis project Ga0154534, IMG submission 105677) | Rhodobacteraceae bacterium GWF1_65_7 | reverse complement strand
TTTCGGCGAGCCGTTCTTGCAAGATCGGCCAGAGCTTTCGGCAGGGCCGACAGAAAACTGTCGTCCATCGGCATCTGCGGCAGGCGCGCATCAATCAGGGCGATCACGGCAAGGCCCTGTGCCAGATCCCTGCCCTTCTTCACGGGATCCCTGTCTTCGCGTTGCGACAGCCAGATCTTGTGCGCGGCCCAATAGCGGGGATCGGGGCAGATCATCGGGGCCGGAAAGCCGCGTTCGTCTATGACGATGGCCGCCACCGAGGGTGCATTTACCAGCCATTGCAGACCGATCACCGGTGCGCCGACCAGATCTCCCTCGCATGGCGGCTTTGCCCCCGCCATGCGTCGCCAGGGAGGCCGCGGCTCGGGCCGGATCAGTTCCACCATATAGCCGTCATTATTGGTCAGCCGGTAGTCGCGCTTGTTGCGCCCCTGAAAGCTGCGATCCACCTTGTCCTGGATCAGCGTGGCCAGTCCGGTAAAGGTCTTTTCCTCCGTCAGCAGCCGGAGCCGCCGCCGCTCGTCCTGCAAAAGGTCGATATCGCCGGTGGCCGTTGCCCCTTCTTCGAACACCACGCCTGCCAGGACTTCGTAGGCATAAAGCGCATTGGTACCGACAACACGCAATCCGCTCTGCCTGCCATGGATACGCAGTTCGCGCAGAACCCGGGCCGCAACGACCGGCAGCCGTCCTGCCCCCAAGCCGCGCAAAATGGCAGCCTGAGTGTTCAGTCCCTCCGACAGGGTCCGTAGCCGACTCTTGTTCTGCGTGCGCGAGGCCTGGAAGCGGTCCAGCAGCCGTTCTGTTTCAGGCGACCTTGGCCCCAGGCTCTTTCCGACAGGACCGATCCTGCGATAGAGATACTCGGTACCGTCGCGCTGTTCGAACCCCATGGTGCCCAGAAAGCTGTGTCGCCTCAGATCTTCGGCCTCGATCCATGACTCCCATATCTGCGCAGCATTGATGCGCTCTCTGGCAATTCTATGGCTCAACTCATTGAAAATCATTGATTTGTTGTTCTCTGTGATGATTTTTGCAGACTTTCCTCAACAAATTTAGCATTTTCATGTAGTTATGAACAGTATTCGTGATGCTGCGTCTTGTCAGCGCTTCACCTGGCATGGATGACTGTGGTCCGCGGCTGGATCTTGCCACCGGACCAGCCGCTGAGCGTGGCGTTCTCGTGACAAGTCCTGCGGAGGCTCATCGAATGTCCGAGGTAATGGCCACGCAAGCAGGCGCCCCAGTCGAAGATCAAACCCGCCACACAGTGCCCCGCCGAGAATGCGCAACAGGAATTGTGGAATGGCTCCGGTGCAGCTTGCTATGATATGGGCGCGTTCAGATGATCGCTGAGGATCTCTGCCACCCCTCGCTTCCCACCCTGCCGCGACAGTTGCACCACGACATCGAGTGCTCCGCGACAATAGGCCTTCACCTCCTCGAACCCCATGCCAAGCCCGGCCGCCATGACCATGATCGCCAGCCGGTCGATGGCCTTGGCAGCGCTGTCGGCGTGAATGGTGGTAAATGATCCGCCATGCCCAGTATTGATCGCCTCGAGGAAAGTGCGGCTTTCCTCGCCGCGCAATTCGCCGAGAATGATCCGATCCGGTCGCATGCGGAGACAAGCCTCCAGCAATCGCGCTGGTGTAGACGCTCCTTGCATATTTCGGTCTGCCTTCAGCGCAAGGCTGTTGGCCTGCGTTGGGAACAGCTCATAGGCATCCTCGATGGTCACAATGCGCTCGGCCGGATCGACCAGCGACAGCAGCCAGCGCGCGAAACTCGTCTTGCCGCTCGAGGTTCCGCCCGAAATCAGGATGTTCATCCGGTCTTCGACACAGATCCGCATGGCGGTGCGCAGGTCGCCTGCTCCCGCCAGGCGCGTGACTTCGGCAGCCCGCGTTCTCTTGCGCGCTGCAAGATCGACGAGCTCGCCATGCAGCAGGCTGGGCGCGATCAGTTGATCGCCCATAGTCTTGAAGGGGCGCAGGGAAAGCGCCATGCCGCCTTCGACAATCGGTGGCGCGATGACCTGCGCCCGGATGGGGATGTTTTCCCAGAGGATCTTGCCGGAAACAGTCGGCTTGCGTTCTGAGAACTGGGCGCCGACCGTCGAGGCAATGGCCTGGCCGAGGTTCACCGACAGGGCGCGACCAATCTGCAGCTGCGGCACCAGGTCCATATGCTCGGCGCCCCTGCGCTCGATCCAGACCTGGCCATCGGGATTGATCGCTATCTCGACCAGATCCTCGTCCAGCAAGAGGGGCAGCAAGGGCGCCAGATAGCTGGCCAGAAACGAGGGCTGGCCATCCATCACCAGATCTCCAGATCGCGGTCGACCATGACAGTGATGGCAGCACCGGGAGCCACGGTGATGATCGACGGTAAGCGGGTATAGGCATCGACGGCAGACCCTGTTGCCGCGCCCAGATCCTGACCGATGCGCTCTGCCGTATCGGAGCTGACATCATCGGCGTATTCTGCAGCGGCGATGGCCGGGGCAGCCCCAAGGAGCGATATCAGCGCAGCAGACCCGAAACGCTGCCCGAAGCGGCTATTCACCTTGCCGGTGATGCCCGAGCGACCCTGGCCATCACCGCCGAAGGCCTCCATCTGCACCGATTGACCGTCCGGGGTGACGAGCCGGGTCCAGGCGACCAGAATGCGGCCCTGACCGATCGACACTTCCGAAGAATAATCCCCGAACAGACGCGATCCGGCCGGGACAAGGATCTGTGCCTGATCGAAGGACCAGACTGGCCGCGTGACGATGGCCGTCAACTGCCCGGGCAGGCTGGAGTCCACTGCATTTTCCAGGGACGCCTCGATCAAGGTGCCCTGCAGCACCGTGTTTGACGGATTGGCCAAGACCTGGCTCGTCTCGACCCGCGTGGCTTCGCGACCGGATTGCACAAAATCCCGCCCCGCCGCATCGCGGGAGCCAGATGGGCCCTCGGATGCCATACGCGCATCCACGCCCCCTGCCCCGTTGCTCGACCGCCCCTCATCGAAGATCACTGAGGGCGAACTGACGCGGGCCTGTAACTGCGCCTCCCGCTCGGCGCGCCGTGCCGCGAGTTCGGCTTCGCGCTCTGCGGCCATCGGGTCGGCAGGAACGGAGGCGGTTTTCAGGGTGGCAAGCTCGCGGCGGAACTCGGCCCGCATTTCCTCGATCAGCGCCAGATTCTGCGCCTGCACGGTCTCCAGCGCCAGGGCCAGATCTTTCGCCGTCGCATCCTGACCGGCATCGGCCCGGCTCGCGAGACCAGAAAGTTCTACCTGCAGGCGCTCCACCTCGGCCTGCAATGCAGAATTGCGCCCCTCCAGCGTTTCGCGCTGCACGGCCAGCTCTCCCGCCAAGTTCGAGAAACCAGTCTCCGATCCCCCGACATCCGCAAGCGGCTGTTCGATCTGCCCGAAGCTCGATCCGCCCGTCTCCTGCTGGAATTCTGCGACTCCAGAGGCCTCGACGGCAGGCATCCGCCGAGCCTCGGGCCAGATCACCCAGAGCGCGGCAAGGCTGGCACCGGCAAAAAGGGCGGCCATGCCCAACTTCTGCCGCGGGCCGAACCGGCGCGGCTGCGGCCGTTCGATCTTGTATTCGACCTCGGCTGCGACGGCATCTTCCGGCTTCCGGTCCTCTGCCATATCAGAACTCCCAGCCCTGCAGCTTCGCGAGGAGGGCGGGATCGGTGACATTACCATCGAGCAGGCTGTTCCTCAGGCTGGCGAAATCGCCGATCACCAGCGCATCCTGGAAATCTGCAAGATCGGTTATCTTGGCAGCCCGCGAGCGCAGATCCTCTGCCGAATTATAGAGGCTCGCAATCTCGTTCAGGCCGGAGATCGCGCCCAGAATACCTTCAAGACTGGTCAGCTGGTCCAGGCCGGTCTCGACCTGTTTCTTCAACTGCTCGATCTGGGCAATCTGGTTCTCGGCATCGCGCAGCGCGGCCTGCAACTGCTCGATGTTCTTGGCAAGATTGGTCCCATCGACCACCGGCACGCCCTGCGCCAAAGCGGATGACGTGCCGAGGCAAAGATAAAGCACGGTGACCCGCGCCAGCCCATCAATTCGCATCGGAATACTCCCAGAAGGTGCTGTGTTGCAGGGCCGCGGCGGCATGTGACAGGCCCTGCGCGGCCTCGAGCTTCACCGCGCCCGCGCGCAGGCGCAGGGTCAGCGCCATCAGCCGTGCGCGCTCGGCGATCATGTAGCTGTTGTGATCGATAGCGGCTTTTGGTGTCGTGGGCCTCGCCTTTTCAAGAAAGCCCTTGATCCGCATCATGGCGGCTTCGATCTGGCCGGTCTGCTGATCGGCATAACTAATGAAGGCCGAGGACATACTGCCCCATTCCGCACTCGCCCCATCGACACCCGCGAGCGTGCCCGTCACCTCCGCACCGGTGATCACCGCGAGATAGGCGTCGTAATAGCCCGAGATCCGCCGCACATAGGTCTGGGTTTCTGCGAAGGGCGGGATACCGCCATAGCGCCGCACATTGCCGGGCCCGGCATTATAGGCCGCGAGCGCGAGATCGATGCGCCCGAAACTGTCCAACTGCGTTGCCAGATACCTTGCGCCGCCTTCCAGGTTCTGCAGCGGATCACGAGGGTCGACACCCAGATCCGCGGCGGTTCCCGGCATCAGCTGGCAGAAGCCGAGTGCCCCGACCGGGCTGATCGCAGCATTGTTGAAGCGGCTTTCCTGCTTCACAAGCGCCTGGAATAGAATACGCCAGGTCGTGGGGCTGAGGCCTACCTTCCGCACCCCAGGATGGGTTTCATGACGGCGCGCAGTGGCGATGATCATCGCCTCGACCGACGCCCCCTCACCAAAAAGCTGCTGGCTCTCGTGGATCATCTCATCGACAGGATAGACCGCATCCGCCGCGGGCAGGCCCGCCTCGCCTGTCTCGAAATGCCCCAGATCAGTGCGCCCGGTCGTATCCGCCAGAAAGCGCGCATAGGCCGCAAGCTGATCTTCTTTAATCTGACTGAGCTGACTGCGGGTGGTCAGCTTTTCCGCCTGCTTCCGCCCGTCTGCGGCCTGCTCTGCAAGGCGCGACACCACGTTTGACAGCCGACCGCTGTCGAGGATCGGGACACCCTGTGCCAGCAAGGCCACTGGCAGCGCAGTACCGACCAGCAATCCTAGGAAAAGAGAGCGGCGGCGCATTGCAGCCGTCAGCCTGCGCAGCCCGGTGCGGGGCCGGTCTTCGTAGAAACCACGATGGTGCTGCCATCGCTCTGCGCCAGTGTCGCAAAATACCGGCCCTCTGCCCGGAACCTGCCATGGCAGGGCGAGACCTCACCGGTCTCCGTCCCAGCGCAGGCAGACAGCAGGGAGAGGGCAAGCAGAAGACAGATCGCGTGGCGCCGCGGGTTTCGTGTCATGTCATGTCCTTCCAGAAATCGTGGCGCTTCCGCCAGTCGCGCGGCGCGCGGTCTTCGCCGCTGCGCCCACCGCCCAGAACAGCCAGCAGCGGCCCGAGCTCCGCGAGGTTCATGTCGACGAAGACCGAGTCACCGGCCGAACGCAGCAGGGCGAGACGCAAGCCTCCCGTCGGGGTGCACAGAAACTCCGCCTCCTTCTCATTCAGGCGCAGGATGCGATAATCCTCCGGGTTCGCCCGCGGGTTGGGATAGAGAAGCTGGGTCACGACACTTTCGGCAATGATCTGGCCAACCCGTGACTGGGTAAGATGGGCGGGCGTCTGTGTCAGCATCATCACCACGGCATTCTTCTTCCGCATGGTGACGAGCCAGTCGTGCAGCCGCTTTTCGAAGATCGGATCGTCCAGCATCTTCCAGGCCTCGTCGATCACGATGAGGGTCGGGCGCCGATCCTCGATCACCCGCTCGATCCGGCGGAAGAGATAGGCCAGCAGTGCGGCGCGCTCGGCCCCGAGATCGAGGATTTCCGACATGTCGATGCCCAGCACATCTTCCTCGAGGCTGATCCCCGACGCAGTACCGGGCGCGAACAGCCAGCCATGACGACCGCCCTGCGCCCATTCGCGCACCCGGGCAACCAGATCGCCATCGTCATCGGTGGAAGCGACCAGGGTTGCCAGCCCGTCGAAAGTCCTGAGCCGTGGGTCGGCCGCCACGATCTGACGCACGGCCGCATTGAGGCTGACGGTCTGCGCCGTCTCGATGCCCCGCGTCCCCGAGAGAATGTCACCCAACCAGTCGGTGAGCCAGGCGCTCCCGCGATCATCGGTCTCGGTCTGGAACGGGTTGAACCCGGTCTTCTCGCCAATGCGGATGGCAGAATAGCGACCGCCCAAGGCACGCACCGCCATTTCCAGCCCGCGGTCCTTGTCGATGACGAGGATGCGCGCGTCGACCCGCCGCGCCTGCGCCATCAGGAACGCAGTGCCCAAGGTCTTCCCAGAGCCGGTACGACCAAGAACGAGCGAGTGGCCCGTGCTCGGTTCCGCATCTCGTCTGCCTTTGTCGTGAAAATTGAAGCGATAGAGGCTGGAAGTCACAGTTGGCAGAGCGGTGATCACATCACCCCAGGGTGTCTGGGTCTTATGGCGCCCAAGCGCTACCCGGTGGAACGCCGCCAGATGCGCAAAGTTCTGCGCCGAGATCAGTGCCGTGCGCGGCCGATAACCCCAGTTGCCCGGCGCCTGCGCAAACCAGGCTGCCCGGGCCGCGAAGGTTTCGCGCACCAGCACCGCACCACATTCCTGCCCGGCACGCCAGACCTCGGAAGCCGCCTCCTCCAGCGCCTCGGTGCTTTCGGCAGAAACCATCACCGTCAGGTGATGCGTGCCGAAGACCTGGCGGCCTGAGGCCACATTGTCCGCGGCCTCGTAAAGCTCCTGGCGCAGGGTTTCGGCCGCATCCTCCGAGGCGCGCATCTGCCGCGCTGTGCGCTTGATCCGCTCCTCGATCTCGTTGTTGCGCACGGGCGTGAAGCTGTTGCTGATGACGATGTCATAAGGCAGCTCCAATGCATCAAGCATTCGTGCCCAGGTGCGCGGCGGGTAACTCTTGACGCCGAAGATCGCGCCGTGGCGCGCGCCTGCTCCGCTCTGCAATGCCACCCGCTTTCCGGCAAAGACCATCTGCAGCGCCGTCATCGTGGGGGCGAGGAACTGGCCCGGCATCGGCAGGATGCGGGCCATCGGCTGCCCGATCAGCACACCGAGTAGCCCCAGCCATTCCCCCGAAGACACCGACATGCGGCGAAACCCGAGCCCCTGGCAGACGCCAGCGAGTAAACCCATCGCCTCATCAAGACGATCTCGCCGCGCTGCCATATCTGCGGTGAACGCGGCCTTGAACAAGTGCCCGAGGATGGGGGCGCGGTCCAGGAGCGCCGGACGCAGGATCAGGGTGACCAGCAGGACACGGCGCTTGAGGTTGCGCGCGCCAAGATGCGCCTGCCAGCGCCGGTCGACCGTACCCGCGAAATCCAGCGCCTCGAAAGGCCGCAACTCAGGTGCGTCAGGCAAGGTCAGTTTCGAGACATGGAAGCCAAAGCCCTCCCCCAGCTGGCCGATCAGCCGGGCAAAGGAGGCGGTCACAAGGCTCAGTTCCGCCTCCTCCGTCGTGAAACTGTCCTGTCCTTCCAGAACGGCCGAAGCCATGAGATCGCCTTGCCGCGTCAGGATCACCTCATCGCCCAGAGCGCTGAGCCAGGGCAGATGCCGGGCGAGGCTTTCGGCGCCCAATTCTTCCGGCCGCATCACCGATTTCACCGCCCCGCCCCGCAAGAAGAGGCCACGCAGATCAGCTGACATGGGCATCTCCGCCGAAATGTGCCCGCCCGCGCGCACGTGGCGTGCGGGAAAGCACCACGACGGCCATCTCGAACAGGTTGGGATTGCGATCCGCGATGAACCACAGCATCGGATAGCCCGCAGCGGCGATCAGCAGGAAGCGCCAGTCATTTGCTGCCACGAAGGGAATGACGGCCGCCAGCATCAGGCTCACGAAATAGCCGATCGGCAGGCCGAAGATCTTCGGAGGGCGTGTCAGGCCCAGAAAGAGCGGTGCATCATGCATGTCATATATCCAGCGGTGCACACGGCCGACCTGTTGGAAGAGGTCCAGTGTACCGGGTGCAGATCATGGTCAGGGGGCCGCGAATCCGTCGATGATGGTCGCGGCAGAAAAGACCAGCACCACCCCGAAGAAGATCGCGAGAAACAGCGGCCAGTTCAGTCGGCCGGTGAACATCATGTAGCCTGCGGCCACCACGGCGAGGATGGCGATCAGCCGTCCGATCGGCCCGGTCAGGCCATCGACGATCACCTGCAGCATATTTTCCAGGGGATCGAGGTTCTGTGCGAGCGCGGGCTCGGCGAGAACGAGGGCAAAGGGCAGCGCCAGCAGGAAATGGCACAGCCTCAGGCGCGGCAGGCAGGCTGCCACCAGCTGATGGATCATGGAACTCTCTCCGGGATCAGGGTGGAACGGGTCAGCCGCAGCACCGCAGCCACATGGCCTTCGGTCTCGGCAAAAGGCGGTATCCCGCCATATCTGCGGACCGCTTCCGGTCCTGCATTATAGGCGGCAAGTGCAAGCTCGGGCGAACCGAAACTCTCGAGCTGTGCGAGAAGATAACGGGCAGCACCCCGGAGATTTTCTTCCGGGTCAAGCGGGTCGACGCCCAGGGCCAAGGCTGTACCCGGCATCAGCTGGCCGAGCCCGATAGCCCCCACATACGAGCGCGCGGAAGGGTTGAACCCGGATTCGACGGCAATGTTCGACCGGAACAGTGCCAGCCATTCCTGACCCGAAAGGCCCGCTGCCTGCAGCCCGGGATGGCGCAGGAATTCGACGGCCACGTCGAGAACCAGCGCCTCGATCTCTGGTGCCGCGCGCAGATGCGCCCCGTCCCCCTCCAAAGAGCCCTGCCAAGTTGCGTCAACCGCAGGATCGTTCCGCGCCGTTGCCCGGCGCGGAACAGCCTTTCCAAGGTCGAGAACCCCGGACTGGACGCGTAGATCGCTTTCGCCTGCACCCAGGTCAATGACCTCCGCCAACGCCGCCTGAGCGGCAAGACCCCAGAGGGTCAGGCTAGCTGTGAGGATCCGCCTCCGGTCCATGTGTCCAAATCGCCTTCTCGCCCATGCGCAAAGGGATCGGCACCGTGGTCAGGCCCAGTTCGACCCCGAAGGAGATCAGACCTGTGATGGTCTTGAACTCTCTCGGCTCGAGGCCGCGTGCGATGACGAGAAGAGCCGTCTGGCCGCCCAGGCGCAGCTGAATGCGCCATGTGCCCTGCCAGATATTGCCGACTTTCTTCGCGTCTTCCACGCAATGAGCTTCGACGATGCCGCCTTCGGTCAGGGCCTCCTTCAAGCCGGCCTGCAAGATCACCGGGGTCAAGTTCCTCATGGGTTGGCACGCTCCGTGGCTTCATCGCTGCGGAGATCATAGTGCATGTCGCGCTGATGAGAAACATGTCGTCACGCAACATGGCAGCACATCTAGCGGTAGAATTCTCTTGCGTCAATACTGGTGTAGTGTATTTCAAAGACGTTTCTTGAAGCTTGCCGGATCTGAAATGCCCGTCGTCAACTCTCGCGTCTGCCCGATCTGCCTTCTGGTCCTGATGGCGATTGCGGCACCCATTTCCGGTACGGCCCAGAGCACGTTGAGCTGTCTTCCACCGCTCAAACCTGCACCTGTCACCGACAGTGGCGTTCGCGCAGAATATGCCGCAGAAATCCGCGAGGAATATGCGGCCTATTTCGATGACGCTCAGGCCTTCTTCCGCTGCATCGACCGGGCACGTGCTGCCGTCACCGAAGAGGTGAATCAGGCGATCCTCGATTATGGCGGCGTGCACGAGGCTCTTCCGGACTGAATCCGCCCCAACCCTTACCCATGAGACATGTCAGAAAGGAGCGGTTCATGCCCCGTCTCTCAACTCTGTTCGGCAGCGGCCTGATCACTTTGTGCACCGGTTTTGCCCATCCGTCCTCCGTCTCGGCCTATCCTGTCGATTGCGCAATCCTGCTCTGCCTCGCAGGTGGCTGGCCCGCGTCCATGGAATGTGCACAGGCCCGGGCCGTGTTCATCCGCAGGATCACTCCCTGGCCTATCGAGCCGCCGCTACAGATCTGGAACTGCCCGATGGGCGTGCGTTTCGAGACGCCGGGTGAAATGGGGCAGTTGTTCGATGCCAGTGCCCGCACAGGCCTGCGTCCCCCGAAAATCGCGCGACCACCCGTTGCACCTCGCACCATTGCAAATCGTGCCGACATCGACATCTCCGATCCGGCCTTCGATTTTGTGCGCTCTATCCGGGTGTTCGAGATCTTCTTCCAGCAGCATCGCAGCTCCGGCAATGGCTGCAGCAGTTCGAACATCGTCTATCTCGGCAGCTATGGCGAACAGGGGGAATACACCCGCCGTCGCAGCGAGCTGGACATCGTTCCGGAAGCCTCCGCCTTTCGTATGCCGACCGAATGCAATGGCTATGCCTATCGCTCGGTGTTCGTGGAATGACGCGACGTGACCGGTGCCTATGGCCAAGAGGAGGTCCAGTACTGACACGCTGAAAGCTGAACCGATCCAATCAGCCGACGCGCCTCGCCCAAATCAGCAACGACGCCAGACCAGAGGTTCGAAGCCGCCCTGATTTCCTCTTCGCAGAAGAAAGTCACCGGGCACATCAGAACTGTTCAACCGGCAAAGTGTTTTGTCGGCCGATACTCTATTCCCATCGATCTGGCGTCCTCATCGGAGGACATCCCTATGGAACTGACAACCGGTACGCTCCTGCGGCGCATTGTCGAAACCGAGGTCTCGACCTCGGCACACAAGCTCGCAACGCTCATCCTCGACGGGATGGCCTGGAAGGAAGGTTACAACGGGCTGGAGCGCGGAACTGCTGCCTATACACTGGCAGAGCTGGCCCGCAAGATGGGCGTTTCGCGCCAGTATCTGTTTGAACTGCTCTGTGAGCTGGAAGCTTCCCCCCTCCGGCTTATCCGTTGGAAGCCACACGGCCGGTATGCGCCCTGGCTGTTTCGTTTCGGCTGCCTTGATGATGCCTCGGGCAGGCCTGATGTCATGTCACCCCCAGATGACGCCAGGCTATATAGAGATTCCGAAAACAAAACTGTCTTCGTTGGCATGATCGATATCCGTGAGAAGGCGAATGTCCATCACACACCCTGGGCCGCGCTGATCAAGGCTGCGAAGACCGTTCTGCCCTGCTGGAACGTCGACACGCAGGCGATCTGGGACCGGTTCATCGCCTTCAACCGAACAAAAGGCAATGCCAGTGTCCCGGCAGGCTATCTCTTGGGCTTCATGCGGAAATGGCGCAGCAGTCTCAGCGCCCCCGCCAGCCGGGCGGCGACCTCGGCAACCCCGGAGTCGCATGGCTCAGAAGAGGGTGAACTGCAGCGGCTGATCCGCGCCGCGCCAACCACGAACCGACATTTCCATGCCGGGGATCTGTGCCGAAAGATCGGCCAGGCGGCCTATGACGCTCGCATTCTGTCGGTCATGAAGCAATTTCAATGCCCAAAGTTCAGCGCAACCTTGGCTGTTCATGGGCGTGCCGTACTGGCCGACGAGATCACGCAATGATTGTCGTTTGAAGGCTGGGCTTATGCCTGAGGTGTCCGGTCCTTTAGCGGAAGTCGACCGGATGACTCGCAAGAAAGACCCGCACACCGGACGGGATCATGCCGAGCGCACCGCGCGGATGAGACGGCGCAACGCAGCCTCGCCAAGATCGAGAGTGTCCGACCTTCTGTGTATCGGTGATCTGGTCCATGCTTCCTGAGAGGAGCAAGGACGATGCCGATTTCGAACGACCTGCTGGACGAGTTGCTGAAGGGCTGCAAGCGGCCTGAGGATCTGCTTGGTGACGCCGGGCTGATGAAAGAGCTCAAGATCCGATTGATGGAACGGATGCTCGGTGCCGAACTGACGGCGCATCTCGGTTATGAGGCCGGTGATGAACCGCCGCCTGAACAGACGAACCGCCGGAACGGGGTTGCGACGAAGCGGGTGAAGGGCTCGGACGGCGAGGTGCCGCTTTCGGTGCCGCGTGACCGGGAAGGCAGCTTCGAGCCCGAGCTGGTGAAGAAGGGACAGACCCGGATCGATGGGATCGATGACAAGATCATAGGTCTCTATGCCGCCGGGCTGTCGGTGCGCGACATCCAGGCTCACCTGGAGGAGCTCTATGGCCTGAGGGTCTCCCCCGACCTGATCAGCCGCGTCACCGATGCCGTGCTGGACGAGGTCCGGGAATGGCAGCACCGGGCGCTGGACCGGATGTATCCGATCGTCATTTTCGATGCCTTGCGGGTGAAGATCCGCGATGCCGACAGCCGGATGGTCAAGAACAAGGCGGTCTACATCGCCTTGGGCGTCACCCGGGAAGGAGATCGCGAGGTTCTGGGGCTCTGGATCGCCGACAACGAGGGCGCCAAGTTCTGGCTGTCGGTGATGAATGAGCTGCGTAACCGCGGCGTCCAGGATATCCTGATCGCCGTCGTGGACGGGCTGAAGGGCTTCCCCGAGGCGATCACTGTGGCCTTTCCCGAGACCACGGTCCAGACGTGCATCGTGCAACTGATCCGGCATTCGATGAACTTCTGCAGCTGGAAGGACCGCAAGGCCGTGGCGGCCGACCTGCGCCCCATTTACGAAGCCCCGACCGCTGAGGAGGCCGCCCGCCAACTGGACGCCTTCGAGAAGAAATGGGCCGGAAAATACCCCTCGATCGCCCCGGCCTGGCGCCGGGCATGGGCGGAAGTCACGCCGTTCTATGCCTTCAGCGCGGCGATCCGGAAGATCATCTACACCACCAATGCCGTGGAATCGCTGAACCGGGTGCTGCGGAAAACGCTGAAGACCAAGGGCTCCTTCCCAACCGAGGAGGCCGCCACGAAGCTGATCTTCCTGGCCATCCGCAACTTCGAGAAGGGCGGCCGCGCCGTCCGGGAATGGGTTGCGGCGCGCAATCAGCTGGCCATAATGTTCGCCGGGCGCTTCGACGCCTGACCGTATCTGAAAACCGCATGGGCCAGGTCAGATACACAGAGTTTCGGATGCTCCCCCAAGATCGGGCGCAACGCGGAGGAGGACATCGCACAACGATTTCCTCCAGCGGCACCGGGGCGCCTGCAGGAACATCCTCCTTCTGCTTGTTCAGGAAGGCCTTGCGCCAACCGAACATCTGCGGCGGCCCCCCCCAGACGGCGGGCGAGCGCGGAAACATTGATGCCAGGCTCCAGCGCTGCGGTGACAGCCTGCGCCTTGAACTCATCCGACCAACGGCGCCGCTCGCCGACAGGCGCACCGTCCAGCCGCTAAACGAACACCTCGACCAACTGCAAGCTACCAGTCGCAGGCATAGGCGTAGAACTAGTCGTAGACATGGCACCTCGGCGATCAGAGCAACGCCAGAAGCCTACTCCAGACCGGACACGCCATTAACCCAACTCCAATCATCGATCCCGATGATCCGCGCGCTTGGTGGACAAACTTTAGGCGCGCGCAGCAGTTGCCGGAGAATGGTATCGTCGCTGACCCGGATACCCAGCCGCCGCAATAGCCCTTCAGCAGGGCTGCCGCCAGCGGCATGCGCCATATGACCCAAGAGCTGCGCCTGGAGAGACGTCCGGCACGCATAAGGGGCAGCCACTGCAACATCGTGATCGGCGAACGTGCGGCGGCGGCAATCCGACTTCAAACATCGCCATCATCAAACCCTGAGCTCGATCCAAACCGCTTGGCCCTGAGCAGGAAAATCCTCGATCTGCCGGCGCCTCCAACCATGTCGTTGCCTTGAGGGCGTCGCACACTCAGGGCAAATGCCATTCGGAGCCAGCCTACTTGATACAACCCAACCGCCCGATCCAGACTGGCGGACCTCACCAACCTCCACGCTGGCAGTTGGAGCCCAATGCTTCTTCGATACCACGGCCTGATCCCTTCAATCTGTGAAGCTCGGGCAAACAGTGACACACAAATTGAGGATGACCCCATTTAAGGGCTACGCGACAACTATTCAGCTTGAAGAAGGCCGTTGCCATCCCATCGGTGGTGCCGATGCGTGATGACTGCGCCTGAGTGCGAGCTCGTGGTCTTTTTAGACTGCGATCGGACCGTGAGGTGCAATGGGAGAAATGAGTGCTCCCTCTCAACCGAAAGGGTCAGCGAGCTGTCCCGTTTGTGATTTGCGTCAAAGAGCCGGACAGATGATCGTTCGGCCATGCAAACTGGCATGGCAACGCATCTTTTGAGATCTTTCATTCGGCTCGTACGGGCCTGCGCCATCATGGTCGGCCTCGGGCTTGTGATGTTGAGCTCCAATCATTGCCCAACGGGTCAGACCGACTGCTCCATGGCAGGCATGGACATGGAAACCCAAGATGGCGTCTGCGTTTTAGCCTGCGGTATTCCATTCCAATACAGCGTTCAGGCCACACCCGCCTTTGTCGGCAAGATATCCGTTCTGCCCGTCCCGAAGGTCCCGCGAATCGCGGGCATCCTGACAGAGCCGGATGTGCCGCCCCCCCGATCCCTTGTTTGAGATGACACTCCCAATTCAACCTCATCAAGGAGACCTATGATGAAAACCACACTTGCTGCTGCGGCAGTATTGCTCGCCTTTGGCGGCGCCGCCTTTGCGGCCTCGGATTGCTGCGGTGATCTGATGGCCTGCTGTGCTGCGATGTTCGAGTGCTGCTTCTGATCCGCACTTGACCAAACTAAGGGGAACGCCAGCCTTCGGGCTGGCGTTTTCGTTCCGGAAAGGCCGCTGACAGGTTTCGTTCCGCTTCTTGCCTGCTTCGGACCTGACCGTGTTCAGGCAGCCGGATAGGACGCGAACACATTGGCCGCCCCGTCGCGCCCGATTAGGATCACGTCATAGGCTTCGCGCTGGTCTTCTGGTCCCATTCCGGGTGAGCCGATGGGCATGCCTGGGACCGATAGACCAATGGCGTCGGGCCTCTCGACCAGCAGTCGGCGGATGTCGGCGGCGGGGACATGGCCCTCGATGACATAGCCAGCGATCCGGCCGGTGTGGCAGGACACAAGGGCATCTGGCACCCCCGCCGTCTGCTTCAGTTCGGCGAGCGCGACATACTCCAGATCCTGTGCCGCGACGGCAAAGCCCGCGTCTTGCAGATGCGCGATCCAGTCGTGACAGCATCCACAGGTGGCCGTCTTGAAGACTTCGATTGTCTCCAGCTCTTGGGCAAATGCCTGGGCGGGCAGAATACCGAGGCTGATCAGACTGGCGGCCCCGGACAGGACATGGCGACGAGTGAGGGTCATTGGGTTTCTCCAATAAATAATGGGAGTTGAAAGGAAGTTTGGCACGCTGCCACTGAAACGCAAGTGGTCGGGAGGTCGCGGTTAGCGATTGAAGCCCGGCCCGCTGTGACAGGTCGGAGCAACGAGCGATGCCTCCCCCTCCAGATCGGCAAGGATCGGGCAGTCGGGCCGATCATCGCCCGAACAACCTTGCGCCAGATGGTCAAGCGTGGCGACCATGCTTTCCATCTCGATGATCTTGCGGCGAAGACCGGCGATCTGCGCCTGTGCAAGCCGCTTCACATCAGCACTTTGACGGCTGCGGTCCCGCCAAAGGGCAAGGAGTTCCCCAATCGCCTCAACCTGAAACCCCAGATCGCGGGCGCGTCGGATGAAGCGCAGCATCTGGACATCGGTACCGGTATAGGTGCGATAGCCCGATGCGGTGCGGCCGGCTGAAGGGATCAAGCCCGTCTGCTCATAGTAGCGGATCATCTTGGCCGAGACGCCCGAGTTTTTGGCGGCTTCTCCGATGTTCATGCCGTTGCTCCATTGCTTTGAGGGGGCTGAAAGCTGCGCAGGCGCAGGGCATTACCCAGCACGAACACGCTGGACAGCGCCATGGCCCCGGCGGCAAAGACTGGCGACAAAAGGATGCCAAAGGCTGGATACAGAACGCCTGCCGCGACGGGGATCAGGGCAGCATTGTATGCAAAAGCCCAGAACAGGTTCTGCCGGATATTGCCCATCGTCGCCCGGCTGAGCGCGATGGCATCGGGCACCCCGGTCAAGCGGCTCGACATCAGCACCACATCCGCCGCCTCGATGGCGATGTCGGTGCCGGTGCCGATCGCAAGGCCTACATCCGCCTCGGCCAAGGCAGGTGCATCGTTGATGCCATCCCCGACAAAGGCCAGCGGTCCGTGTTCGGCGCGCAGCCGCTGGATCGCCTCGACCTTGCCCCCCGGCAGGACCTCGGCCGCCACCGCGTCGATGCCCAGTTGGCGTGCGATGGCCTGCGCGGTGCGGCCGTTGTCGCCGGTGATCATCGCAACCTTCAGGCCAAGATCATGCAAAGCCCGGATAGCCGCCGGAGTTGAAGGCTTAATCGGATCGGCCACGGCCATCAGGGCCGCTATTCGCCCGCCGACGGCTGCATAGAGCGGGGACTTGCCCTCTGCCCCCATGCGCGCGGCATTTTCGGCAAATGGGGCCACGTCCAGACCTAAGCGTGCCATGTAGCGGTCTGCGCCGATCTGAACTGGCACCTCACCTGCCATGGCCGTGACGCCGAACCCGGTCTCCGAGACAAAGCCGGTCACGACGGGCAGGCTCAGCCCTTCAGCTTCGGCCGACGACACGATGGCCCGCGCGATGGGGTGTTCCGATCTGGCCTCGACCGAGGCCACCAACGCCAGCACCTCGGCGCGGTCAAACCCTGGGGCCAGGATCAGGTCGGTCAGTGCAGGTTTGCCTGCGGTCAGCGTTCCGGTCTTGTCAAGCGCCACGACGCGGACGGATTGCAGCGCCTGCAACGCCTCTCCCTTGCGGAACAGCACGCTCAGTTCTGCCCCCCTCCCTGTGCCCACCATGATCGAGGTGGGCGTGGCCAGCCCCATCGCGCAGGGGCAGGCGATGATCAGCACCGCCACAGCATTCACCAGCCCAAAGGTCAGCGCGGGGTCCGGCCCGAAGATCAGCCAGACGGCGAACGTCAGCGCGGCCAGCGCCATCACCACGGGCACGAACCACAAGGTGATGCGATCCACCAGCGCCTGGATGGGCAGCTTGCCGCCTTGGGCCGCCTCGACCATGCGGATGATCTGCGCCAGCATCGTGGCCTCGCCCACCGCCGTCGCGCGGAAGGTCAGTGCGCCGGTCTGGTTGACCGTGCCCCCAGTGACCTTCGCGCCAGCCGCCTTGGCGACCGGGGCGGGTTCGCCGGTGATCATGGATTCGTCAATCCAACTGTCGCCCGCTGTCACCTCGCCATCGACCGGCACGCGCTCGCCGGGACGCAGGTCCAGCAGATCGCCCGTCCGCACCTCGGCAATCGACACTTCGATCACCGCGCCATTCCGATGAACGCGGGCCATACGCGGCTGCAAGCCGACCAACCGGCTGATCACCTGCGACGTGCGGCCCTTGGCCCGCGCCTCCAGAAACCGGCCCAGCAGGATCAGCGTGACGATCACGGCCGCTGCCTCGAAATAGACGTTCACCGTGCCCGGAGGCAGAAGGCCCGGCAAGAAGGTCGCTACCACCGAATAGGTAAAGGCCGCCGTCGTGCCCACCGCGACCAGACTGTTCATGTCGGGAGCCAGCCGCCACAACGCCGGATAACCTTTGAGGTAGAACCGTCGCCCCGGCCCCAGAAGGACAAGCGCAGTCAGCACAAATTGCAGCACCCAGCTCGCCTGCATGCCGATGGTGGTCATGATCAGATGATGGATCGGCGCAAAGAGATGCGAGCCCATTTCCAGCGCGAAGACGGGCAGGCTCAGCGCTGCCGCAATCATCAGGTCGCGGCGCAGCAAGGCCTCTTCGGCCTCCTTGC
>Ga0154534_1006_pt5 | contig 17826 bp, 18 predicted proteins | sample RifGroF1_FD_105677 | JGI IMG/M metagenome (GOLD analysis project Ga0154534, IMG submission 105677) | Rhodobacteraceae bacterium GWF1_65_7 | reverse complement strand
AACTTGCTGTCGACCTTGTCCCACCAGCTGCTGCCCTGCGGGCCACCCGATTGCAGACCCATGTCCTGCAGGCGGAAGCCCAGCAGCACCGCCTTCTTGGCCCATTGGTTCACATGCCAGTCGGCGCCACGTTTTTCGGCCACGCGCAGGGTGCCTGCCCCCAGGGCCTCCAGCGTGGATTCCACGGCGTCGCGGGCTTCGCCCTTGGTGGCCGGGGTGATCGCATCGCGCGCCTCCCAGGCGGTTTCGATGGCGGCTTCCAATGCGGCATTGGACATGGGGCATCCTTTCCTGTGGCGGCAAATCGCCCGAAGCTATAGACGGCCCCCACGCCCCGCGCAACGCTACAGGAGCCGCAAGACCGATGACCGAAGAGACCCGTGCCCATCCGTTCCGCGACAGCCAGCAGGATGTGGCCGCCAGCCGCCGCATCCCCGATACGCCGCAGACCCGGGCGCCGGCCTACCGGCTGGCCTTTGCCGACATGGATTTCCTGACGCGCGAAGAACTGCGCCCGGTGCGGTTGCAGCTTGAATTGCTGAAGCCGCAGATGGTGATGGATGAGCGCGGCATCCAATCGACCATTGTGCTGTTCGGCGGCGCACGGATTCCGGCGCCGGATCAGCGGGAGGCGGCCAAAACCCCAATGCTGGCCGAGCTTTCGGTCTATTATGAAGAGGCACGCCGCTTTGCCCGGATCATGACCGAGCGCAGCATGGAGAGCTATGGCCGCGACAATGTGATTGCCACGGGTGGCGGGCCGGGCGTGATGGAGGCGGGCAACCTTGGCGCGCATGAGGCGGGCGGGCAATCCATCGGATTGAACATCGTGCTGCCGCATGAACAGGCGCCCAATGCCTATGTCACCCCGGATCTGAGCTTCAACTTCCATTACTTTGCCATCCGCAAGATGCACTTTCTGATGCGGGCCCGCGCGATCTGCGTCTTTCCCGGCGGGTTCGGCACGCTGGACGAGATGTTCGAGGCGCTGACCCTGATCCAGACGCGACGCATGAAGCCGGTGCCCTTCATCCTGTTCGGGCGGGCGTTCTGGGAAAAGCTCATCAACTGGCAGATGCTGGCCGAAGCGGGCACGATCAATGCCGAGGATCTGGATCTGTTCCGCTATGCCGAAACCGCAGAAGAGGCGGTGGCCATCATTGATGGCTGGCCGGTGCCCTGCTGACAGGCGCCCACGATACTGGTTCAGGCCCGCGGAACGGCAGGGTTGAAAAAACCCCCGAAGGCGGGCCTAATATCAGCGATCCCAACTGACAAAGGATAGATCGCATGTGCCTGCTGTGCCTGATGTCCACTGCCGGAACACCCGATCCCATCCCGGCGGCGGGCAGGGAGGTTTCGGATTACACCGCACTTCTGGCCTATCTGGATTACAGCTGGGGCCGCTGGAACGCGACCGAGCGGCTGCGCACGCCGGTGATTGTCAGTTACACATTTACCGAAACGGCTGATCTGCCCAGTTTGGCTGAATTCGATCCTTATGGATCTGACGGCTATTTTTCCTTCAATGCTGATCAGCGCGACGCCTTCCGGCAGGCGGCCGAAATTCTGGAAAAGATGGCGGGCGTCGTGATGGTGGAAAAACCCGGCGCCGAGGCGATGATCAATGTCTTCAACTCTGACGGCAGCCAGTGGTCGGGCTGGGCCAATTACCCTTCGGTCAGCGAATATGGCAGTTCGGGGGGCAATCTGGTGCTGGATTACCCGGCAGGCACCAATTACCGCCCCGGAACAGATGCCTTTCAGGTGATGCTGCACGAACTTGGCCATGCCATGGGGCTGAAACATCCGTTCGAGGGATCGGTTCAACTGATCGACAGGTTCGACAATACCTATAATACGCTGATGTCCTATGACTGGTCGGGCGGCACGAAAAGCGGGTTCAGCCATCTGGATGTGGATGCGCTGACCCATCTTTATGGCACGCAGGCCAATACGACCGGCTGGCGGATGAGCTGGGGCGCAGATGAGTTTCGCCTGACCGCCTCGGGCCGGGCTGAATTTCTGATCACCCTGCCCAATGAACGCAATGTGGTGCGGGCAGCCGGTGGCAATGACACGGTGCTGGGCGGCAGCGAAGCGGATCGCATCTGGGGCCAATCGGGCCATGACACGCTGCGCGGCGCCTATGGCGATGACAAGATCTATGGCGGCGCGGGTGCAGACAGGCTGGAGGGCGGCCATGGCTCTGACACGCTGCTGGGCGGTGCTGGGGCGGACAAGCTCAGCAACGGAACGGCCGACGCCCAGACCTATGGTGACAGCGATATCCTGCGGGGCGAGGCGGGGAATGACCGTCTTGCCCAATTCGGCAGCACGGCAAATCTGTATGGCGGCGCGGGCAATGACACGCTGACGGCCACCGGCGCCAATGTCCGCGTGTTTGGCGATGGGGGCGCCGATGTCATCGTGATCCGCGACAGTTCTGCCGAAATCTGGGGTGGTGCCGGAGATGATATCCTGCGGCTGGATGGCTATGATGCCACATTGCGGTATGACGCGCCGAACCAGAGCGGGCGCGACAAGGTGTTCGGGTTTGATATCTATGGCGACCAGATCGCTTTCGGCAGCAGGTATGATGCCACCGACCTGAGTTTCAGTCGCGCGGCAGGGGGCAAGCTGTTGCTGGAAATCGGCAAGACCGCGATCCTGTTTGCCGATCTGCGCTTTGCCGAGGCCACCAGCCTGCAGATTGACTTTGCCTGAACAGGATCACGCGGCCGGCGGCAGATGCGGGCGCAGCCAATCGGGCGCAAGCTCGACACGCTCACATCCCGAAAATTCAGCCAGCCGCTGCAACTCTGCCTCCAGCCGGGTGCGGCGCTGGTTGCCCATGGCGATGCCCGCCTCGGGCCAGAAGGCCCGCAGGCGCAATACGCTTTCATCGCGATGGGCCTTGGCATCCAGCCGCCCGATCAGGCGCGCACCTTCCAGCACCGGAAAAACGTAATAGCCAAATCGGCGCTTGGGTTCGGGCACGAAGACCTCGATCCGGTAGTGAAAACCGAACAGGCGTTCGGCGCGTTTGCGGTCGCGCAGGGCCGGATCGAACGGCGACAGGATGCGCAGCTGCGGCGTGGGTTCGGGCGGGATTTCCGCCAGCATCTCGGGCGGCGCGAGGGCGCGGCGCAGCTGGCCATCGGCACCTTCCACCTGAACTTCAATCACCTCGCCACGCTGCAGGGCGGCAGCGCACCAGATCTTGGCATGATCTGGCGACAGTGCATTCCAATAGGCCGCAAGCTCGCCAGGGCTGCCAAAGCCCAGATGCCCCAGCGCAGACCGGAACGCCCAATCTTCGGCCGCATCCTCCGCAACCTCGGCCTGACGCCATTCTGCGGGGATCACCCGCTCTGTCAGATCATAGATCTTGCGGAACCCCTCGCGCCGGGTGACGGACAGTTCGCCCACGCGCCACAGATATTCCAGCGCGGCCTTTGATGGATGCCAATCCCACCAACCGCCCTTACCGCGCGTCTCTCCCTCGCCCACATCGGCAGAGCTGACGGGGCCATGATCCGCGATCCGCTGCAAGACCGCGTCGAATTTTTCGTGAAAGCCTGCACGTTGCCACCCTGTCCAGCGTTCGACCAGGCGGCTGCGATCGCGGTCGAAGCGATGCTTCCAGTAGGGAAAGAGTTCCACCGGCAGGATAGAGGCATCATGTGTCCAGTGTTCCCACAGCCCCCGATCCCGTTCGATCAGCCGTGCCAAGGATTCGGAGCGGTAGCTGCGGCGGCGCGACCAGAGAATCATCTGATGCGCCCGCTCGACCGTGTTGATGCTGTCCACCTGTACAAAACCGATACGTCGGATCAGCGCCGCCAGCGCCGCCCCTGCGGCTGGGCCGGTGGGCCGTTCCGCCAACGCATGGCGATCCAGAAAGATGCGCCGGGCGACGGCATTGGTAATCAGGGGCAAGGATGACATGCCAAGCAGGCTAACAGCCGCCTGACCACTGGCAAGAGGGGATCTGCGCCCTTTTTGGTAACATGATGAAAGACTTCAGCCCAAATTGTTATCAGAGACATGGTTGCGGCGGGCGCAACAAAGTTTACCTTTAAACTAAGCCAATTCACGGCTTTCACCCCACACCATTTTCAATTGACCGGAGAAGGCATTGCACCACGCCACGCCCCTGATAACCACGATTGTTGCAGGCCTTGGCCTTGCCTTCCTTTTTGGGCTGGCGGCGCAACGTCTGCGCCTACCCCTAATCGCAGGCTATCTGTTTGCAGGCATGGTGATCGGTCCTTTCACGCCAGGATATGTGGCCAATCAGGCATTGGCCACCGAATTGGCCGAGATCGGGGTGATCTTGCTGATGTTCGGGGTTGGTCTGCATTTTTCGGTCAAGGAGTTGATGTCGGTCAAGACCATCGCCATCCCCGGCGCCCTGGGTCAGATTGCCGTGGCGACAGCGGCAGGCACCGGATTGGGCTGGATGATGGGATGGGGGCTGGGCGCCGGGCTGATTTTCGGGCTTGCCCTGTCGGTTGCATCCACGGTCGTGTTGCTGCGCGCCTTGCAGGAGCGAGATCTGGTGGAAACACAGCGCGGCCGCATCGCCGTAGGCTGGCTGGTCGTCGAGGATCTGGCCATGGTTCTGGCGCTTGTGATGATTCCGCCACTGGCAGGCCTGCTGGGCGGGCGCGAAGTTCCCGTAGAGGAAAGCGCCGCACAGGTGGCGCGGATCGGCATCGGCCCGATTGCGGCAACCTTGCTGATAACGGCCGCCAAGGTTTCGGCCTTTGTTGCCATCATGCTGGTTGTCGGGCGTCGGCTGATCCCCTGGCTGCTGGAATATGTGGCGGGCACCGGATCGCGCGAATTGTTCCGCCTGTCGGTTCTGGCCATTGCCCTGGGGGTCGCCTACGGCTCGTCCACCATCTTTGGCGTGTCTTTCGCGCTAGGGGCGTTCTTTGCGGGCATGGTCATGGCGGGATCGACGCTGTCCGCCCAGGCGATGAAGGATGTAATGCCGCTGCGCGACGCCTTTGCCGTATTGTTCTTCGTATCCGTCGGGATGCTGTTCAACCCGCTGGTTCTGATCGAAAATCCGCTGGCAGTTCTGGCGACCGTTCTGGTCATTCTGCTGGTCAAATCACTGGCCGCCTGGGGCATCATGCGCGCATTCGGCCATGATGATGAACGCGCACTGACCATCGCCGCAAGTCTGGCCCAGATCGGGGAGTTTTCATTCATCCTGATCGTGATGGGCGTCAACCTTGCGATCGTGCCGCAAGTGGCCAGCGATCTGGTGGTGGCGGGCGCCATGGCGTCGATCCTGATCAACCCGCTGCTGTTCCGCCTGATCGACCGGAAGTTCCCGGCACGGCCAAAGCCGGAACAGACGGCCTGAGCTGACACCGGCAAGCCGGGCTGTTACAGCCCGGCCTCGGCAGCAATTTCAGCGCGGCTTTTCCGCGACCGTTCGGTGGCCGATTTCAGCTGACCACAGGCTGCCATGATATCTTCGCCGCGCGGTGTGCGGATCGGCGAGGCATAACCTGCCTTGTAGACGATATCGGCAAAAGCCTCGATCCGTTCCCAATCGGAACGCTCATAGGGTGCGCCGGGCCATTCGTTGAAGGGAATGAGGTTGATCTTGGCCGGGATCCCCTGAATCAGCTTCACCAGACGTTTGGCATCGGCATCAGTATCGTTCACACCTTTCAGCATGACATATTCAAAGGTGATGCGTTCGCTGTTCGACAGGCGCGGGTAGTCGCGCAGGGTGTTCAGCAGGGTTTCGATGTTCCATTTCTTGTTCACCGGCACCAGCTTGTCGCGCACCGCGTCGGTGGTGGCATGGAAGCTGACGGCCAGCAGGCAGCCGATCTCTTCGGCCGCGCGCGCGATTTCCGGCACGATCCCCGAGGTGGACAGCGTGATGCGGCGGCGCGACAGGCTCAGCCCCTCGCCATCCATAACCACCTTCATGGCATCGCGGACGTTTTCGAAATTATACAGCGGCTCGCCCATGCCCATCAGCACCACATTGCTGATCCGGCGGGTTTCATCCTTGGGGGCGCCAGGCACCGGCCATTCCCCCAGATCGTCGCGCGCCAGCATCACCTGACCGACAATTTCCCCCGCCGTCAGGTTGCGCACGAGCTTTTGCGTGCCCGTATGGCAGAAGGAACAGGTCAGCGTGCAGCCCACCTGCGACGAGATACACAGCGTGCCACGCGTTTCTTCGGGGATATAGACAACCTCGACCTCATGCCCGCCTGCGATGCGCACCAGATATTTGCGGGTGCCATCGGCAGAAATCTGGCGGGTCACGAGTTCCGGCAGATCAACCACGAAGTTATCGGCCAGAAGGCTGCGATAATCTTTGGCCAGATTGGTCATCTGCGCGAAATCACGCACGCCCCAGTGATAGATCCACTGCCAGACCTGCCCCACACGCATATTGGCCTGCCGTTCGGGCGTACCGGCTGCGATCAGTGTGTCGCGCAACTGGTCGCGCGTCAGGCCGACAAGGTTCTGCTTGCCGCCCTCGGGCAGCTTGCGTGGGATTGTCAGCACGTCTTGCGTGATCGGGGCTATCGGGGCGGTCATGGGCGGATTCCTTCGGGTGAAGGGGCGGTATACAGCAATTTATGGCCTTTGCCAAACGGGGCAGGTGGAAAATAGGGTTGCAGCCGCTGCAATGCAAAAGGCCGCCCGAAGGCGGCCCGCACAGGTCGCGAAAAGCAGATCAGCTGCAACGCTTGGCCGCATCCTCTGTTGCGGCGGTAAAGCCGCGCAGCGAGAAGGTGTCTTTCGTCACCGTACCCCGGCCCGACCGGGCGGTGAGAATGGCACTGGCGCCCCGTTTCATCGCGGCCACGATGGCGGCATCCTGATCGGCATTGGCTGTCCAGGCAAATTCGCCATCGGTGAACAGTTCGAACACGGTGCCGCTGACATCCATGCTGACGGTTGACCCCTGTGCGAAGGGATAGCCGCCGGTAAAGCTGACCTCGCCACGGCCGCTGTTGCCCGACCGATAGGTGACAAACAGCAGGATTTCGCTGCGCTGTGCCTGCACCGGCTTGCCGTCGCGGGTGTTCACGGTTTCCTTGGGGCTGGAAACACCCCAACATTCGGCAGGTTTGCCGTCCTTCGGTTCGCTGAAAACCGACCAGTCGGTCATCACAGCAACCTGATTGGTGGATTCTTGCGCCGTGACTGCGGTTGCCGCCATCAGAACCAGCGCGGCGCCGCCGAGGGTGCGTGCGAAAAGGGAAGTCATGTCCGTCAGCCTCCAGCCGATATGCCTGTGACCCCACCTGCCGAACGCCGTTTGCCCGGCCTTTTGCCTTGGCAGGCGGGATTTTTACCCGATATCCCTGCATAACGTGAAAATGGCAAGGCGCGAAAGGCGGATGCGCCAAGAATCGCGCATCTGTGAGGAAAACGGCATGACAAAAGCGGTTCCGATGGTCGAAATCTGGCGAGGTGGGCTGCTGGAAAGCCTCCATTCCGGCCATGCGGTGATCTGCGCCGCGGATGGCAGTGTGGTCGAGGCCTGGGGCGACCCGGGCGCAGTGATCTATCCGCGCTCGTCCTGCAAGATGCTGCAGGCACTGCCGCTGGTAGAAAGTGGTGCTGCGGATGCTGCCGGGCTGACACCGGCGCAGCTGGCGCTGTCTTGTGCCAGCCATCAGGGCGCCGCGCTGCATGTGGATGCCGTCGGCTGCTGGTTGAGGGATCTTGGGCTGAGCGAGAGCGATCTGCGCTGCGGCGCGCATGAACCCTATGACCGGGCAGAGCGCGACCGGCTGATCCGCAGCGATGAAACGCCTTGCCAGTATCACAACAATTGTTCCGGCAAACATGCCGGGTTCCTGACGATGAACCGGCATCTTAAGGCCGGGCCGGATTATGTGGAACCGGATCATCCGTTGCAGCAGGCCATCCGTGCGGCCTTTGAGGATGTGACGGGCGAGGACAGCCCCGGTTATGGCATCGACGGATGTTCGGCGCCAAACTTTGCCACCTCTGTCGAAGGGCTGGCGCGGGCAATGGCCTGGTTTGCCGCCGCACCTGAAACAGGATCGGCACGCGACCGGGCAGCGGTGCGGCTGCGGCAGGCCATGGCCGCACATCCGGAATTTGTGGCAGGCGAAGGCCGCGCCTGCACCGAACTGATGCGCGCCATGGGCGGGCGCGTGGCACTCAAGACAGGGGCCGAGGCGGTGTTCGTGGCGATTCTGCCGGATCAGAAGCTGGGGATCGCGCTGAAGATCGTGGATGGTGCCACCCGGGCGTCTGAAGCGGCGATCTGCGGGCTTCTGGTGCGGCTGGGGGTGCTGGAGCCTGACCATCCGGCCACCCGCAAGCGGCTGAACGGTGTGCAGCGCAACTGGCGGGGATTGGAGACCGGCACGATCCGGCTGGCATCAGGATTTGCGGGCGCCTGACAACGCAAAAGGGGATGGCCCCCGCCTGCGCGGGGGCCGACCTGATTACCTGATACTCCCCCGGAAGGACGGCTGGGTTGGGGGCAATTCATCCGCCTTCCGGGTTGTCACTTGCTACAGTTTTCATTTTGCCGAAATTCGCGGCAACAATTGGAAGGGTGCAGGGCCATTGCAAGACAGATTGCGGCGGCGCCGTGTTCAACGGATGGGTTGATCTGCAAGCCGGATGGCGTAAGATTTGTGACATGACGATGATGCCCCCCGGTTCCCCCGTGCCTTTTCCCCGCGCCAGCGAGCCGGATCGGGTAAGTTTTGACCGGGCAGAGTTGGGTGCGATCCTTTCGGTTTATGGCCGGATGGTGTCCGCCGGAGAATGGCGCGACTATGGGATTTCGGCCTTGCCGGATCTGGCCGTGTTTGCCGTCTTTCGCCGCACCGCTGAAAACCCGCTGTATCGGATCGAAAAGCGCCCGAAACTGCGCAATCGTCAGGGAATGTATGCGGTGGTGGGCGAAAACGGCATGATTCTGCGGCGCGGGCATGATCTGGCTGCCGTGCTGAAAGTTCTGGAAAAGAAGCTGATCCGGCCGATCGAGTGACCCCGGCGACAGAGGGGGCGCTGCCCCCGTCACCTGCGGTGACTCCCCCGGGGTATTTGTGCCAAGAGGAAAGGGTCAGGCCAAAATCCGGCGCCGGTGCGTGACCGGGCCGCCACCACTTGCCGCGATGCGGGCGACTGCGCCGACAATATCTTCTTCGATCACCGCCATGGCGGCGGCCGTGGCATGAATCATCCGGTCGGGCGACAGGACAAGGGCCACATGGCCTTTCCAGAACAGCAGATCGTTCCGGCGCAGAGGCGCGCCGTCTGGGACCGGCTGGCCTGCACCGGCCTGCAGATCGCTGTCGCCGGGCAGCGGGTGGCCACAGGCATGAAAAGCGATCTGCGCCAGCCCCGAACAATCAATGCCCGCACGGGAATTGCCGCCCCAGAGATAGGGGCTATGCAGCAGCCCCTGTGCCACGGTCGCCGGATCGGCAAACCAGTCGCCCAAAGCGCGCAGATGCATCAATGGCACGAACCCTTCCGGCGTTTCGGCCCAATCATCGCTGCATCCGATGACCTGCAGCCGGGCGCCCAGGGGCAGCGCCGTGATTTCGGGGTGCTGCACCTTCGGCCCTGAATAGAGATGGGTTCCGGGGGTTGCGACCCAATGGGTGGCAGGCTGCGGCGCAATGGCCAAGTTATCTTCGGGCAGGTAGCCGCAATAGCCATCCTTTGCCGCCTGCAGGAAGGCCCAGCCCCCGGCACGGTCGATCACCGTGACGGCATCGCCCCAAAGCAGCTGCCGATCCCTTGCCCCGCCCGGCGCCCTGAGCAGGTCAGCGGTGCCCTGTTTGACGGTGGCCCGTTCACCAGCGGTGTAATGCGGCGCATCGACAATGCCGCGCAGGCTGTCGAGCGCAGCATTGGCGTTGGCGGGGGTCAGGCGGCGATCCATCGGTTCAGAACCCGAGCATCTGCGGCAGACCGTTCAGGATCGCCCGCGCCCCCTGCCCCACCCCCCCTTTCGGCCGTGCCGGGGCATCCGTGGGCGTATGGCCGTAAATGTCAAAATGCATGTAGCGGGGATGATCGGCAAAGCGGCGCAGGAACAAGGCGGCCGTGATCGACCCGGCGAAGCCGAAGCCCGGCGCATTGTCGAGATCGGCAATGCCCGGTTCGATGACGGCTTCGTAGGCGTCATGGAACGGCAGCCGCCAGACCGGATCAGACCCGGCCCGCGCGCCCTGTTCCAGGGCCTGCGCCAGATCCGGGTCATCGGTGTAATAAGGCGCCAGATCGGGGCCAACCGCCACCCGCGCCGCGCCGGTCAGCGTGGCCATGGAGATCAGCAGTTCGGGGCTTTCCTCCGCCGCCCAGGCAAGCGCATCGCCCAGCACCAGCCGCCCTTCTGCGTCGGTATCATTGACCTCGACCGTCAGGCCTTTGCGCGAGGTCAGAATGTCTTTCGGCCGCATCGCCCGGCCCGACACGCTGTTTTCCACCGCGGGCACGATGACACGCAGCCGGAGGGGCAGGTTCAGCGCCATGATCATCTGCGCCAGCCCCATCACTGTCGCCGCGCCGCCCATATCCTTCTTCATCAGGTTCATGCCCGAAGAAGGTTTCAGGTTCAGCCCGCCGGTATCGAAGCAAACGCCCTTGCCCACCAGTGTCAGGCTAGGCCCGCGCGTGCCCCAGCGCAGCGACAGGATGCGCGGTGCGCGATCCGATCCACGACCCACAGCATGGACCATGGGAAAGCCCTGAGTCAGCAGATCATCACCCCGGATCACCTCTGTTGCGGCGCTGAACCGGGCGGCGAGATCCAGGAAAGCGGTCTCCAGCTCTGCCGGGCCCATATCGGCGGCAGGGGTGTTGATCAGATCGCGGGTCAGAAACTCGCCCGCGGCCATGGCGCGGATCTGCGCTTCGTTGACACCATCGGGGCATTTCAGCCCGGGCAGGATGGCGGGTGCAGGGCGATAGCGATCGAACCGGTATTGCGCCAAAAGCCAGCCCAGGGCGGCCTCGGCCCGGTGTTCGGCGGCCAAACCTTCGAAATGCCAATCGCCTGCGGGCAGGGCCGCGACGGCGCGTGACAGGGCAAACCGGCTGCGAGCACGGGTTTTCGCCGTGCCAAAGCCGATCACCGCCGCCCCCACCGTGCCGCCCGGGCCGGGGATCAAGCGCACATCGCCCAGACCCGCCTTGAACCCGCAATCCTGCAACCAGACCGCGGTTTCCTGCGGCTGACGGCCCAGCCAGCCCGGCAGGGCATCCGCCGCGACAACATGCAGAGGGCGCGACGGGGCATCGGGATCGGCGAAGGCGGGGGTCATGACATACTCCGGCTGATGATGCGCGAAGCCTAGCGGTTCCGTCGCCGCCTGCAACCCCGGTCACCGCAGCGCCCTTAGACGGAACGGTCGATCAGGCTGTGGTCCGCGGCCAATGTGCGCTCCGCGACCCGCAGCAGCCGCGCCCAGACAGCAGAGAAGGCTGTACTGTCGCCCTGATCCAGGCACAGCCGCACATCACCCGCCACGGCGCCCAGGCTCAACATGCCCAGCTGCTCTGACAGACGCTGCAGGCGGCGCAGCTGGCGGGCCATATTCTGCAACTGATGCGCGCGCACCTGTGCGGCCAGACCTGACATGGTCAGCGCCAGTTCCCCCAGCGCCCGGGCCACGATCTGTTCGGCCTGCACCGCCCCCAGATCACGGTAGATCGCCACGACAGGTTCGCAATCCTGTCGCAGCCTGTCCTGCACATGCAGGACGGCAATTTCTGCTGTCATCGTAGAACCCAACCCCTTGGATCACACCGCCCTCAGCTTCACCCGGCGCGCTGAACAAAAGGTTGATCCGCACGAAACAAAACACTCGAATTTTCTGCAATTGCAGCATAGATGACGGAACCGGTTTCATGGATGGAGCGATGATGGACAAGGCAAGACCGCTGCCCGGATATCTGATCAGCCGTTACCAAGGCTGGCGGGCAACAAGCTATCAAGACAACAAGGCCTGGTATCGGAAACTGGCAGAAGGCGGCCAGCACCCCCGTGCCATGATCATCTCCTGCTGCGATTCCCGCCAGCATGTGACCTCGATCTTTGGCGCGGATGAGGGAGAGTTCTTCATTCATCGCAACATCGCGGGTCTTGTGCCACCCTACAGCCCCGATGGCGGCAATCACGGCACCTCGGCCACGGTGGAATATGCGGTGGCGGCGCTGAAAGTGGCGCATGTGATCGTGATCGGCCATTCCAATTGCGGCGGCGTGAAGGGCTGCGCCGATATGTGTTCGGGCAATGCGCCGGAACTGCTGGAAAAATCCAGCTTCGTCGGCCGCTGGATGGATATTCTGCGCCCCGGCTATGAACGTTTGGCCCATCTGCCTGAACCAGAGCGCGCCCGCGCCTTGGAAAAAGAGGCCGTGCTGGTCAGCCTTGAAAACCTGATGACCTTCCCCTTCGTCCGCGAAGCTGTCGAGCGCGAAGATCTGACATTGCACGGGCTGTGGAACGACATCGGCGAAGGCGGGCTGGAACAATACGATCCGGCGACGACAAGTTTCATCGCCATCTGATCCTGCCAGCCTCACCGGGCACCCTGCCTGGACAAATACGCCGAGGTAATGATGCCCGACATGCTCGCATTGGCTGCCGAAAATCTGCTTTCGCCTGTCATTCTCTGCTTTGCACTCGGGCTGCTGGCCGCTGTAGCCCGATCTGATCTGACCATTCCCGAAGCCGTGGCCAAGGGGATGTCGATCTACCTGCTGTTTGCCATCGGTTTCAAAGGCGGAGTGGCTGTTGCATCGCATGGCGTTGACCTGACGCTGGCCAAGGCCATGCTGGCTGGCATTGCATTGTCATTTCTGTTGCCATTCCTTGCCTTTGCCCTGCTACGAACCATCACAGCCATGTCCGTGACGGATGCCGCCGCCGTGGCCGCGCATTACGGCTCGATCTCCATCGTAACCTTCGTGACGGCTACCTCGGTGCTGCAAGCGCAGGGTATCGCCGCGGAAGGCTATATGGTGGCTGTGGCCGCCGCGATGGAGGCCCCGGCCATCATTAGCGCGCTTTGGCTCGCCAGCCGCAGCGGGGCCCGCAGTGAAGGTGACAAAGATCTGTGGCGCGAGATTTTTCTCAACGGCTCCATCGTGCTGCTGGTCGGTTCGTTCCTGATCGGCGCCATCACCGGGGAAAGGGGCATGGCGCGGATCGAGGCCTTCATCGTGACGCCATTCCAGGGTGTGCTCTGCCTGTTCCTGCTGGATATGGGGCTGGTGGCCGGACGCGGGCTTGCACAGGCGAGCAAGCTGCTGCGCGGCGGCACTCTGGCTTTTGGCTTCATCATGCCGGTTCTGGGTGCGTTGGCGGCCTTGCTGGCCGGGCTGGGTCTGGGGCTTTCCACCGGCGGCGTGGCGCTGTTCATGGTGCTGGGCGCCTCTGCAAGCTATATCGCCGTGCCTGCCGCGATGCGCGTGGCTTTGCCTGAGGCCAACCCTTCGCTTTCCCTTTCCTTGGCACTTGGCATCACTTTCCCCTTCAACCTGACCCTTGGCATCCCGCTTTACATCGCGGTTGCCCAAAGCCTGACCGGAGGCTGACCGATGCAGACCCATCTGGCGAAACGTGTCGAGATCATCATCGAAGCACCGATGGAAACCCGCCTGACCGCCGCGCTGGAAAAGGCAGGCGTCACCGGCTTTACCATTCTGCCGGTTCTGGGCGGCTCGGGCCGCTCGGGCCGCTGGAGCCGCGAGGGGCAGGTGGGCCGCGCCGGGATGGTGGCCGTGATCTGCCTGATCCGCCCGGAACGGCTCGATACACTGCTGGATGCCGCTTTTGCCGTGGTAGAACGACATATCGGTGTTGTCAGCGTGACCGACGCGCAGGTGCTGCGCGCCGAACGTTTTTAGGCCTCAGCGCAACTCCAACCCTTCGGGCCAGCGCAGCTGCGTTTCCAGCCGGATCTCTTTCTGTGCCCCCGGTGCCAGATCGAAGCGCCATCCCAGCAGGCCGCGCGCGCCCTTCGGATCGGTTTCTGTCGGGGCGGGATCGGCAGTAAAGCTGATCTCCAGCTCTGCCTGTTCCGAGTAAGGCACCTGATCCAGCAGATGTACGGGCCAGCTTTCACCCGTCAGGTTTTCCACCCGGATCACCGCCACCTCGCTGCGGGCGGTTGCGCTGCTGAAAAGGCCTGCATCGCCCTGATTGTTGCGGGGCATCTCGCGCGTCAGGCGCAGCCCGTCTATCGCGCCAAAGGGCAGCTCCACTTCGGCACCGGCCGGGGTCAGATCCAGATCGACCATCCCCACAATGCCGCCGTCGCGCGACAGGACCACTGGCCCCGGCAGCAGAACTTCTCCGCTATTGTCGAACGTGGCCATGACATAGGCGCGCGCATCCTGCCGGGGCACAGCGCGTGCCTCCAGCCTGGGCGTGAAGGTCAGGCTGTCCTGCGGGATGCGCAGATCCTCTATCCCACTTGCAACATCGACGGCGACGGGGGCGCGCCATGCCAGAACATCACCTTCGATCACCGGCAACGCCACATCGGCCATGGGGGCGGCGGCCATCACCGGCGCGGCCATCTCGCGGGCCATGGAATCATAGGCGATTTCCGGTTGTGGCGGTTCCACCCGCCGCAGTTCAGGCCAAAGCTGCGAAGGTTCGGCCCGTTCCAGAGGGCGTGCCGTGGACAGCGTCAACTGCACCCCATACCAGTCTTCGCCGGAATTCTGCGTGACCAGCACATCCCGTGCAAGAACCACCGCCGGGGCATCGCCCCGCGTCAGATCCGCCTCATAGGCGGGACGCCAGGCCGCATCTTCGATGAAATGTGTAACCGTCAGCTGGCCTGCCCCGGCCGCTGCCTGCTCTATGGCCACGGTCAGTTCGGCCCGCCCTGATTGCTGGCCGCGCAGATCATCACGGGCGGCGACCAGTGCAACCAGCCGTTCCTCGGCCTCGGTCAAGGCGGCCTGCGCTTGGGGGCGGGCCGTGCCGGCATCCAGCGCGGCCAGACGTGCCGCCTGCACCTCTTGACCGACCCGTGCGGCAAGCGCCGCAAGATCGGCGGGCGGCTGGCCCGACACCTCGATCTCTGCCCCGATCAGAAACCCGACCTGTGCTTCGGATGCCGCAATGCGGGCGTCGATTTCACCCAAGCTGCGGGCGGCGATCGCACGGGCGGCCTCTGCGGCGGCGATCAGGGCATCCAGATCTGGGGTAGCCGGTGGCGCGGCGGCCGGAAACCCAGTGTCACGCAGGCTGAAAGCGCCAGGCACCGTGCCATCCGCGCCCTGAAGCCGGATCAGATCAGGCGTCACACCTTCGGGCAGATCGGCAATGCGCAGCTGGTGGCGCCCGGCGGCGGCATCGAACCGCACCTCGCGCGTCACGCGGGCGCCTTCGGCATAGATCGTCACCGCCGTCACATCAGAACGCGCCAAAATCGTATCGGCCAGCAGCGGGGCAGGCGGCAGGGAAAAAACAAGCAGCGCAAGAACAGAACGCATCGCGGGAACTCCGTCAGCAATGGATGCAGCTTCGGTATTCTGACGCGGCAGGCAAGCCAGATCTTGGCGGCTATTCCGTCTTTCCCCAGGCGGCATCCTGCATTTCGCGCAGACGGCTGGCGGTGCGTTCAAACTCAAAGGCGCCCGTGCCTTCGGCATAAAGCCGTTCCGGCACATCGGCAGCGGAACAGATCAGCTTGACCTTCGCCTCATACAATGCGTCGATCAGGGTGACGAACCGCTTCGCCTCGTTGTAGTTCGCGGCCGAAAGCTGCGGCACATCCTCCAGGATCAACACCCGTACCGCCTGGGCGATGGCCAGATAATCGCCCGGCCCCAGGGGTTTGGCACAGAGATCCCAGAAAGTAGCCCGCGCCACGCCGTTGGCAAAATGCGGCAGCTCCACTTCGCGGCCATTCACCGGCAGGCGCAGGGTCTCTCCCGGGGTGCCCCCGGAGAGATCGGCCCAGATCGCATCAATCGCTGCACCGGATCGACCCGCAGGGTGAAAGTAAACCTGTGCGCCCTGCAACCGGTGCTGGCGGTAATCATGCGGGCTTTGCAGTTCATGCACGATAAAGTTTTCGCGGACAAAAGCGATGAACGGCAAGAACAGCGCGCGGTTCAGCCCGTTCTTGTACAGCTCTTCAGGCTCGCGGTTCGAGGTGGTGACGATCACCACCCCCTGATCCATCAACAGCTGGAACAACCGCCCCACGATCATCGCATCGGTGATATCGGTGATCTGGATTTCGTCAAAGGCCAGCAGACGCACATCCCTGGCCACGGCATCGGCCACGGGCTTGAGCGCATCATCCACCCCGCGCTTGCGGGCCTCGTGCATACCGCGGTGGATCTCCTGCATGAAGGCGTGGAAATGCACCCGTCGTTTGGCTGGCAGGGCCAGATGTTCAACGAACAGATCCATCACCATGGATTTGCCGCGCCCGACCCCGCCCCAAAGGTAAAGCCCTTTTGGCGGCTGCACCGGCTTGGCAAACAGCCCGGCAAACAGGCCAGTCTTGCGGACCGGGTTTTCCTCCAGCCACTGGCGGAGGCTTTCCAGGATCGGCAATATGGCGTGCTGCGCCGGATCGGCGCGCAGGCGGCCTTCGGCCACACGGGCTTCGTAGATCTGGGTCAGGGTCTGGCGCATACCCGTGTATACCGTCGCTGCAGCCGCGAGAAAAGGTCAGAGCGTGACAACGCAAAGGAAATGCCCGGCAACCCGCGCGTGGCGGCCCTGCAACAGCGTATCCTTGGCGAAAGGCGTGATTTCTTCGGTGAAGCGTGCCGTAAACCCCGCAGCATTCAGCGTCACTGACAGCACATGGAAATCGAACAGGCAGCGTGAGATGCCGTATTGCGCCTTGTAAGCCGCCTCTTTGGCACAAAAGATCAGCTTGGCGGCCATGTCAGAGTGATGTCGTTCTTCCGGCCGCAGGATCGTATCGCGCAGATCAGGCTCCAGCGGTGTGGCGAGTTCCAGATCAACCCCGATCCCGCGCAGGCCGGATTGCAGCGCCACAGCCGCCAGGCAGACTTCAGAAGAATGGGAAATGGAACCGCAGAGGCCCGCAGGCCAGATCGGCGAACGGTCTTCGGCCATGGGGATGGCAGCGGGGGTCAACCCCAGATCGGCTATCGCGGCACGCGCCGCAATTCGCCCGGCGCGGAATTCGGAAAGCCGCGTGGGCAGGCCGGATATGGCCTCGCCCTCGAACGCGGGATGATCAGCACGGGGATCGGCCGTGCCGATTCCCGTGCCGGGGGGTAGCAGGCGCTGCGCCGCAAGACGCAGTGCGATAAGATCAGGCATCCATCCTCCCTGTGCGCAGCGCCCGACGCCGCGCCATGGCATCCGCCCGTGTATCGGCCCGTGATGCCTGCCCCGAAGGTTCTGCCGGAGCATTGGCCGGCAGCGGAGCAGAAGCAACAAAGGCCGTGGCAGCTTTTGGCATCAGCGGGGCTTGCCCACCGTCCAGATGCGCTGCCAGAGCGGAAAGTATCGGGAAGCGGAAGATGTCGGTAATAGAGAGCTTCGTCAACCCGAGGCTATCGCGGATTTCACGATGCGCCTGAACCGCCAGCAAGCTATGCCCGCCCAGTGCAAAGAAATTGTCCCTGGGGCCGACCTTTGGCACACCCAGCACCCGCTGCCAGATCGCGGCGATCTGTGCCTGCAGGCCCTCGGCGGGCGGGGTGGAATCTGCCACTGCCACCTGCACCTGTGGCGCGGGCAAGGCCTTGCGATCGACCTTGCGGTTCGGGGTCAGCGGAAAGCTGTCCAACCGCACGAAATGCGCGGGGATC
>Ga0154534_1005_pt5 | contig 18032 bp, 18 predicted proteins | sample RifGroF1_FD_105677 | JGI IMG/M metagenome (GOLD analysis project Ga0154534, IMG submission 105677) | Rhodobacteraceae bacterium GWF1_65_7 | reverse complement strand
TCGTGGTCTGGGCCATATTTTCACAACTACTGATGCTGCACCTGCCGGCGGGTCCGCTGGAGCATCTGTTCTTCCCCGGGGGCTGAAGCGATGGGCGCTTTCGATTTTCTGATGCAGGGCCTGCTGACGGCCATGCAGCCAACCCTGCTGATGTATGCACTGATCGGCGTGACACTGGGCACTGCCGTGGGCGTGCTGCCCGGCATCGGGCCTGCGCTGACCGTGGCGCTTTTGCTGCCGGTCACCTATGGGCTGGATCCGGCCGGATCGCTCATCATGTTCGCGGGCATCTATTATGGCGGCATGTATGGCGGCTCGACCACCTCGATCCTGCTGAACACGCCGGGCGAAAGCGCCTCGATCATCACCGCGCTGGAGGGCAACAAGATGGCCCGCAAGGGCCGGGGCGGCCCGGCGCTGGCCACGGCTGCCATCGGATCGTTTGTGGCCGGGCTGATCGCCACCCTGCTGCTGGCCTTCCTTGCGCCGTCCATCGTGAAGATCGCGCTGGTCTTCGGCCCGCGCGAATATTTCGCGCTGATGGTGCTGGCCTTCGTCACCGTATCCTCGGCCTTCGGCGATTCCGCCCTGCGCGGGCTGACCTCGCTGTTTCTGGGCCTGGGCCTGGCCTGCATCGGGATTGATCAGCTGACCGGCCAGGCCCGCCTGTCCTTCGCCGTGCCCGAGCTGCTGGACGGGATCGAGGTCACCACCCTCGCCGTTGCCATGTTCGCCGTGGGCGAGGCGCTGGCGATTGCCGGTGCGGGCAAGCGCGGCGATGACAAGGTTCTGGCTGTCGAAGGCTCGGTCTGGATGACGAAGAAAGACTGGGCGCGCTCGTGGAAGCCCTGGCTGCGCGGCACCTTCATCGGCTTTCCCATCGGCGCCATGCCCGCAGGCGGGGCCGAGATCGGCACCTTCCTCAGCTATGCCAGTGAAAAGCGTCTGTCGAAGCACCCCGAAGAATTCGGCCATGGCGCCATCGAGGGCGTCGCCGGGCCAGAGGCTGCCAACAACGCCTCTGCCGCAGGCACGCTGGTGCCGCTGCTGACGCTGGGCCTGCCCACCACCGCCACCGCTGCCATCATGCTGGCGGGCTTCCAGCAGTTCGGCCTGCAACCCGGCCCGCTGCTGTTTGCCACCAATCCCGGCCTGGTCTGGAGCTTGATCGCATCCCTGCTGATTGCCAATTTCATGCTGCTGGTGCTGAACCTGCCGCTGATCGGGCTCTGGGTGCGGCTGCTGACGATCCCGCGGCCCTGGCTTTATGCAGGCATCCTGCTGTTCGCCACTTTGGGCACCATCGGCGCCAACCCGTCGACCTTCGAACTGGGAATGCTGCTGGCCTTCGGCGTGCTGGGCTATGTGATGCGGATGTTCGGCTATCCCATCGCCCCCATCGTGGTCGGCCTGATCCTCGGCCCGCTGGCCGAACAACAGCTGCGCCGCGCCCTGTCCATCGCCCAGGGCGACTGGACAACGCTGGTCGCCTCGCCGGTCTCTGCAGGGCTGCTGATCGTGGCCGCGCTGGCCCTGATCGTGCCGCTGATCCTGCGCGCCCGTGGCAAGGGCCAGGTGCTGTCGCAGCTGGCAGGCGACGAAGACTGACCCCAACCGAAGACGGCCCCCGCCCGGTGCGCACTGCGCCGGGCGGGGCAAGCCATGTGCAGGACGCAAGGCGGGTCTGTCAGAATGCTGCGTTGCAGCGACCCGCGGCTGTCCCTATCTCTGCTGCATCGCAAACCGCAATGCTCCGGCAGAGGCCAAAAGATGAACCGCGCTTTCCAAGTCATTTCCGAAACTTTCGCCCTTCTGGGTGCCGCCGCTTCGGCTGCTGCTGCTGTCGAGGCCCGTCGCACGCCTTCGGCCGCTGTGCTGAACCGTCTGGGCATTTCGGAAGCTGCTTTCCGCAACGTTCACGTCTGATCCTTCAGACGGAATACCTGCTGCGGTTTCCCTGCGGGGAAATCAGCCATGTCGCCTTGCGCTGATCGTCAGCGCGGGGCGCCCAAGACCTTCGCGCATCAGCGCATCCAGCAGCCTGTTGTAGTGATGCGTCGCCAGGTAATCGGCGTGAAACCGCGTCGGCGCCAGCAGATCCAGCCCTCCCCCCTGCCCTTCCCGTGGCTCCAGCCCGTCGAACCAGGCCGCGCAGAGCGCCGGGTTTTCCTGTGCCAGCCGGTGGCGTGCCCGATCCCAGACCGAGGCATCGGCCGCAGGCGCAGCAGTGCGTGGAAAGGCCACCACATTGCCCGGCTGTGGCGCAGGCTCTGTGGCCCCCTGCATCCGCGCCTCGAAGTCCCGGCCCACCGCCTGCCAGTCCTCCGCCGTCGCCTGCAGGATACGCTCCAGCCCCAGCCCGTGAATGGCCACCCTGCCCCGCACGGCAGCCGCCTTGACCGTGATCCACCCCAGATCACGCAGCTTGGCCATCTCGCGCTTCACCGTGCGCTCATCCACCGACCACAGGGCCGCAATCTCGCGCTGCCCAACCGCCAGCTCGTCGGCCTGCCAGTTGTAGCGCGCCACGATCAGCGTGATGAACCGCAGCACCAGCCGTTGCAGATGCTTGTCCCGGCCGCAGGCATGGACACCAAGCGCGGTCAGTATATCGTATTTCCGCGACGAGACATGCCGTCCCGCCAGCCGCGCCTGTGACATGGCCTGCTCCTGATCCCGGCGTAGATCGCCGGCCTGCTTCGACGGATGGGCGCTGTTCCGTGCCGGTTTCCCCGGCAGCTTTTCAACGTTCTTTCCAACCTGTGGTCAATTTGCGTCCAGATGTTCGATTCTGTCAAGCAAAAGACTCCGGCAGGGTCAAACCCGGCCCTCCTCGATCCTTCAAACCAGATTCAGGTTTGGGTTTAAGGTATAGGGGGACGGCCAAGGTGTCACCGCAATGCCCTCGGGATGTCACCCCAACTTGCAGTATCGGCGCCAAGCTGTCCCCCTAATTCTGGGGGCAAGCCATCCCATCACCGCAACAATCCCCGAATCGGGGCGGGATGGCGCGGATTGTGCCTTCGCCTGCGCGTTTCCCTGCGGGGAAATCTATCCTGACTATAATAGCATTTGCGGAAAACGCAAACTCCGCGTATTTTCATGAAAACAGTGAAATAACGATGAGGCAGCTATGTTCACTCACCGCGACCTGCAAGAGTTGCGCGACAATTCCCTGAAGATGCAGGGCTGGATCCGCAAGCAGACCTTCTCGCCCCAGATGGAAAAGACGCTGCGCCGCTTTTCTTCCTGGGAGGTGGCAGAGCTGATCTTCAAGGTCAACCAGTCCACCTTCCGCGGCCGCCTGATGCTGGATCCCGCGCTCCCCTCCGGCGAGGTCGAGGAAGATGGCCGCCAGCGCTGGTTCAGCCTGGAAGAGATCAACGAGATGCGCCGCAAGGTGAAGGTCAACCGCAAAAGCCTGCTGCCCGAACGTCCGGCGGGCAAGCGGGCCATCCGCGCCGCCATTGCCAATTTCAAGGGCGGCGCCGGCAAGTCCACCGTCGCGCTGCACTTCGCCCATGCCGCCGCGCTGGATGGCTATCGTGTGCTCTGCATCGACTTCGACCCGCAGGCGACGCTCAGCCATTCCATGGGCCTGACCGATGTGAACGAAGAGCATACCGTCTGGGGCATCATGGCCCGCGATCTGGTGCGCGAGACCGACCGGATGAATCGCGCCACCCGGGGCGCCGAAAGCGGCGCCGCCCTGCCGCAGCGCCGCCTGCCCGCACAGATCACCGACATGGGGCTGGGCGATCTGCGCGCCACCGATTTCATCAAGCCCACCTCCTGGCCCACCATCGACCTGGTGCCCTCCTGCGCCAATGCGGCCTTCGTCGAATTCGCCTCTGCCCAGTACCGCCACATGAACCCCGACTGGTCATTCTTTGCCGCCGTGTCGCGCTGGCTGGATCAACTGCCTGATGATGCCTATGACATGATCATCTTCGATTGCCCGCCCGCCATCGGCTATCAGTCGATGAACGCGGTCTTTGCCGCGGACGTGCTCTATATCCCCTCCGGCCCCGGCTATTGGGAATATGACAGCACCACCTCTTTCATCGGCCAGCTGGCCGAGGCGCTGGGGGATCTGAGCGATGGGTTCGATGGCCATTTCCCCGCGGGGAAAACCACCCTGCCCAAGGCCTTCCTCGACATCCGTTTCCTGCTGACCCGCTATGAACCCGGCAATGACCTGCACCGCGCGATGTATGAGGCGTTCCGCAAGGTGTTTGGTGACAGGGTCACGGGCCATCCGATCGAACATACCCGGGCGGTCGAACAATCGGGGCGCTTCCTGAGTTCGGTCTATGAAATCGACTATCGCGACATGACGCGCGAAACCTGGCGGCGGGCGCGAACCACCTTCGACAATGCCTATGTCGAATTCCGCACCAACCTTTGCGCCGCCTGGGAAAAACTTGAGGAGACCGGGGCATGACCAAGAAGCGCCGCATGTTCGACATCGACCTGCCGGAAGAGCCGGAGGTCGCCGCCCCTGCCCCGGCAGCCGGTCTGCGCCGGGGCCCGATGGCCACGGCCATCGGTGAAAACGCCGAAGCCCTGCGCGAACGTCAGGCGCAGGAAAGCGCCATCCGCGCCGAGAATGACGCGCTGGCGCATGAGTTCGTGCGGCTGAAGAAGCTGGGTCTCATCACCGATCTGATCCCGCTGGACGCCATCGACAGTGCCAAGCTGATGCGCGACCGCTCGCGCCGGCTGGACCCCGAGCTGGAAGACCTGAAAGCCTCGATCCGGGCTATCGGCCTGTCGAACCCCATTCAGGTGGAACAGACAGAGGGCGGCCGCTACGAACTGGTGCAGGGCTGGCGTCGTCTGGCGGCCTATCGCGCGCTTCATGCCGAAACTGGCGATGACCGCTTTGCGCGCATCCCCGCCGGGATGCTGGCGCGCGGCGAAACGCTGGACGGTTTGTATCGCCGTATGGTGGATGAAAACCTGGTCCGCAAGGATATCTCCTGGGCCGAGATGGCGCGGCTGGCGCAGGCCTATGTCAATGACCCGGCAGTGGATTGCCACGATCTGGATGCGGCGGTGAACCTGCTGTTCGCCTCGGCCGCGCCGCAGAAGCGCAGCTATATCCGCCGCTTCGCCTTTCTGCTGCGCCAGCTGGAAAAGGTGCTGGAGCATCCCGAGGCGATCCCCCGCGCCCTGGGGCTGGATCTGGCGCAGCGGCTGGAAACCGATCCGGCATCGGTGGCGCAGCTGGCCGGTTTGCTGCGGGCAGAGCCGCGCCGAACGGCAGACTCCGAGCTGGCCATCCTGCGCGCTTTCGCAGGCGAGGCTGCGCCGGTTTCCCCGCGGGGAAATGCGGCGCGCGGGCGGCCTGCGGCCAAGCGCGGCAAGACCATGCTGCGCCTGCCCCTGGCCAGCGGTGATGTGAAATGCACCGCAGCGGCAGGCCGGGTAGAGCTGCAATGTGACCGTGATTTTTCTGCGGTGGATCGTGCCCGCCTGGAAGCCGCGGTCGAGGCCTTCTTCGCCGCGCTGGACTGACTGCATTTCCCCGCGGGGAAATCATACGCGCCGGGCCAAGTGCCCGGCGCGTTTTTTCATGCGCCCTGCCCCGTGCGGCAGCAGGCAGAATGGCCTTTACAGCGCCGCCGCCCTGCGGCCATCTGCGCCGACAGATTGAACCGAACCGGAGGAATCCAGATGAAACTTGTCCGTTACGGGGCGCAGGGCGCCGAAAAGCCGGGGCTGATCGACGCGGGCGGCCGCCTGCGCGATCTGTCGGCGCATCTGCCGGATATCGCCGGGGCTGCGCTGGCCCGGCTGGGCGATCTGGCGGCGCTGAACCCGGAAAGCCTGCCGCTGGTCGAGGGCAATCCCCGGCTGGGCGCCTGTGTGGGGGGCATCGGCAAGTTCATCTGCATCGGCCTGAATTACTCCGATCACGCCGCCGAAAGCGGCATGGCCGTGCCGCCAGAGCCGATCATCTTTGCCAAATACACCTCGGCCGTCTGCGGCCCGAATGATCCGATCCTGATTCCGCGCGGATCGGAAAAGACCGATTGGGAGGTGGAGCTGGCAGTGGTGATCGGCAAGCCCGCCAAATATGTGACCGAGGCCGAGGCGCTGGATCATGTGGCTGGCTATTGCGTGGTCAATGACGTGTCAGAGCGCAGCTTTCAGACCGAACGCGCGGGCCAGTGGTCCAAGGGCAAATCCTCTGACAATTTCGGCCCCACCGGCCCCTGGCTGGTGACGCCGGACGAGGTGCCGGATGCGGGCAATCTGGACATGTGGCTGAAGGTGAACGGCCAGATGATGCAGCAGGGCAGCACGGCCACGATGGTGTACAAGGTGCCCTTCCTGATCTCTTACCTGTCGCAGTTCTTCACCCTGCATCCGGGGGATGTGATCTCCACCGGCACGCCGCCCGGCGTTGGCATGGGGATGAAACCGCCACGCTATCTGAAACCCGGCGACGTGGTGGAACTGGGGATTGAGGGGCTGGGGGCCCAGCGGCAGGTCTGCGAGGCGGACCGGTGAAAGGGGGCGCTCGCGCCCCCTCTGGCCCTCGCGGGCCATTCACCCCCTGAGGGTATTTGGGCCAAGAGGAAGCTGCGAACGCTTGATTCATCTTGGTAAAAATATCCTCGGGGGGAGGCCCGGTACGGGCCGTGGGGGGCGGAAAGCCCCCCTTTGTTTTGGTCAGCGCTGCAGGCTGCCCGCAAAGCCTTGCAGGAATTCCGCCAGCCGTTTGGTGGTTTCGGCATCGGTCAGATTGCCTTCGGCATCGAACAGGTTTCCCGCGCGCGAGACCATCAGCCGCCCTTCGAACCAGGGTCGGGTGCCCAGGGTGCGCAGCACCGGCAGCCAGTGATCCTGCGCCAGGATGGTGCCGAAGCCACCCGGAGATGCGCCGATCACTGCCACGGGTTTGCCCTTGAACAGGCTGGTGCCGCCGGGCGGGCGGCTCATCCAGTCGATGGCGTTCTTGAACACGCCGGGGATGCCGTTGTTGTATTCGGGCGTCACCAGCAGCAGGGCGTCGGCTGTGGCGAGGGCGTCTTTCAGGGTGGCGACGGCGGGGGGCACGCCGGTGGCGGCTTCGGCATCGCCATCGTAGAGCGGCACGCCATGCAAGGTATGGGCATCAATCGTGACACCTGCGGGCGCTGCGGTAACGGCGGCGCGCAGCAGGCCGGTGTTGAACGAGGCTTTGCGCAGGCTGCCGGACAGGGCAAGGATTCGGGTCATGACAAGGTCTCCGGGGGCTGGGGCGTTCAGTAGGCGGGCATGTCGAAGTAAAGCGCCTCGCCTTCGGTTTGCCAGAGCAAATCCGGCAGCGGGCCGCCATCGGTTTGCAGGGCATCACCGCCGCGCAGGGCTTCGTCCTCGGCGGTGGCCAGGCCGCTGACAAGGTGAACGAAGCCAAGCCGCCCGGGTTCCAGCGGCAGGCGGGTGGTTTCGCCCATGGCCGGGCGGGCCAGCCAGACCGTGGTATCCGACCGCAGCGGCAGGATGCCGGGGCCGGGCGGGCCGCCTGCGATGCGGGTCAGTCCGTGTCGCCCGGCATCGGCGGGCAGGGCGTGCTGGTGATAGGTGGGCGCGCCGCCCGGATCATCGGGGATCAGCCAGATCTGCAGAAGATTCGCCCTGTCGGTTTGCGAGGCGTTCATCTCGGCATGGGTGATGCCGGTGCCTGCGGACATCAGCTGCACCTCGCCTGCTGTGATATCGGCGCTATGGCCCAGGCTGTCCTGGTGGCGCAGGCGGCCGGAGAGCACATAGGTCAGGATATCCATCCCGGCATGATCATGGGCGGGAAAGCCCGCGCCCGGCACGATGTGATCTTCGTTCAAGACCCGTAAACGGCCAAAACCCATGCGTGTCGGATCGCGGAAACTGCCGAAGGAGAAGCTGTGAAACGCGTCAAGCCAGCCGGTGCGGCTGCGCCCGCGGTTCATCGATTCATGGATCAGGGGCATTCTGGCCTCCGTAACCTTCCTATTGCAGGAAGGTTTTGATGCGGGTGATTTCTTCCGGGCGAACCTCGTGCCCGCCGGGATGCAGCGTCAGATCGGTTTGCGCGCCTTGCACGGTGAACCAGCCCGCCAGCGCCTCGGTCAGGGGAAGCGGGCAGATCGGGTCGCGCCGCCCGGCGGTGATGAGGATGCGGCGCCCGGCAAGACCCGGCTGTGGCGGCGGGGTGAAGGGGATCAGCGGATGCAGCAGCGCCGCGCGGTCGAACAGATCGGGGTTCTGGAACAGCACCGAGGCGAGGATATTGGCGCCGTTGGAATAGCCCAGGCCATAGACCGCAGCCCCCGGATGGGCGGCGCGATGGGCGGTGATGAAGGCCGCCATCTTGGCGGTGCCGCGTGCCAGATCGGCCATGTCATAGACGCCTTCGCCGGTGCGGCGGAAAAAGCGGTTGGCCCCATGTTCCGACACATCGCCGCGCGGCGAGACGAGGCCCGCGCCGGGCAGGATCTGCGGCACGAGGCCCGCGAACTGATGTTCGTCGCCGCCGGTGCCGTGAAAGGTAAAGACCAGCGGCGCACCCGGGGCAGGGGGCGTGGAGATATGGGTGTAGAGGTCGAGCGACATGGCGTTCTCCGATCTTGGGCGGGCGGATGACCGCCGGAAGGGGCAGGTGGATGGCCCTTGGGCCATCCAGTGGGGATCAGTTGCGCAGCGGCGGCAGCAGCGCCTCGATCCGGTCGCGCAGATGGGCGTGCTGCGCCGGGATCTTCAGCGCTTCGCCCAGATGGGCGGTGTCTTCATCGCGGTCGAAGCCGGGTTCGTTGGTCGCCACTTCGAACAGCACGCCGCCGGGGGTGCGGAAATAGATCGCCCAGAAATAATCACGGTCGATCACCGGCGTGACCTGATAGCCGGTATCCAGCAGGGCCTTGCGCACCTCCAGCTGTGCGGCGCGGTTTTCCACCGCAAAGGCGATGTGATGCACCGAGCCTGCGCCCTGGCGGGCCGGCGCGGCGCCGGGCAGCGATTCAACGTCGATGATATCGGCGCCATTGCCGCCCTTGACGGCATAGCGGGTGAGGGCGCCTTTGCGATCCACCACATCATAGTTCATGAACTTCAGCAGTTCATCCGTGGCGCCGCCATCGCGCAGCCGCATGGTGACACCATGGAAGCCATGCACGCCTTCCGAAGCCGCGACCGGCCCGCCATCGAAAGGCGCGCGCTTGTCATCGGCGCGTTCGACCAGCGCGAAGCCATCGCCATCGGGGCCGAAGAAGCGCAGGCGGTTTTCACCGAAGACGGTCTGGCGTTCCAGCCCGCCCGCGCCTTCACCCGCCAGCCGGGCCTGCCAGAAATCCAGCGTGCCTTCGGGCACCGAAAACAGGGTTTCGGCCACTTCGCCCGCCCCGCGGCGGCCCCGTGTCATATGGGCGAAGGGGAAATAGGTCATCACCGAACCGGGGGTGCCTTTTTCATCGCCGTAATACAGGTGATAGACATCGGGGGCATCGAAGTTGACGGTTTTCTTCACGCGGCGCAGGCCGAGGCTCTGGGTGAAGAAATCGTTGTTCTGTTGGGCATCGGCCGCCATCGAGGTGACGTGATGCAGGCCCTTGATCTGGTGCAGCATGATCTTTTCCCTTTTCCGGCAGCCTGGGGTGGTGCCTTTCTCTGCAGCCAAGATGGGGGAGGCGGGTCATTTCGGGAATACGCATAAACTTGCATTGATCGTTGCATATGGTGCAATAGTGGCGGCATGGGCGAGCTTGAATCCATCCAGACCTTTCTGACCGTGGCGCAGCTGCGCAGCTTTGCCGGGGCCGCGCGCGAGCTGGGCATGACGCCTGCCGCCGTGACGCGCAGCATTGCGGCGCTGGAAGACCGGCTGGGGGTGCAGCTGCTGTTGCGGACGACGCGGCAGGTCTCGCTGACCTCGGCCGGGGCGGTTTATGCGGCAGAGGTGGCGCCGCTGGCGGCGGGTCTGCGCGCGGCGACCGAGGCGGTGCGGGCGCATCAGGGCATCATTTCGGGCCGTATCCGCATCAGCGCGCCGCTGTCGCTGGGGATGAAGATCCTGCCGCCGGTTCTGTCGCAATTCGCCATCATCCATCCGCAGACCGAGGTGGTTCTGAACCTGACGGACCGGCTGATTGATATTGTGGACGAGGATTTTGATCTGGCGATCCGCATATCGGGGCCGCCTGCGGATAAATCGACGATCTGGCGCAAGATCTGCCGGGTGCCCCGGTTGCTGGTGGCGGCGCCGTCCTATCTGCTGGCGCGCGGCAGGCCCGAGGTGCCGGAGGATCTGGCCGATCATGCGCGGCTGGCCTATGGCGATGCGCCGGGCGGCGAAAGCTGGCTGCTGGGGCAGGGGGGGCAGCGGCGCGTGGTGCAGGCGGCGGGGCGGTTTCAGGCGAATAATGGCGAGCTGCTGGCGCAACTGGCCGTGCAGGGCGAGGGGATCGCGCTGCTGCCCCGGTTCATCGTGGAGGATGATCTGCGCGCGGGGCGTCTGGTGGCGGTGCTGGAGGGCTGGCAGGCGCCGGATATCTGGCTGACGCTGTATTACCCGCCCTATGACCGGCTGCCGCTGCGGGTGGCGACGTTTTCGGATTTCTTTGCAACCCATGTGCTGGAAACCCGGCCGCTTTAGGCGCGCCCTGCGGGGCATCACCCGCATCTCAGGCAAATTCCAGCGTCTTTTGCCGCTTTGATGGGCGGGGGCGGGTTTTCTGCGGTGAAGTGTCATGCAATTGTGTCGACAGTCTGGTTTGGCTTGCGTTCTATTTGAAACATGTTACAACAAATATACCCCGCGAGCCAAAGACGGGGACATTCAACAAGATCGTCCAACAGAGGTGAACATGACCAGATTTTCCAAAATCCTCGCCGGTTTCGCCTGCGGCACGGCCCTTGCGGCTGCGGCGGCTGTTCCGGTTCAGGCGGCCGAAGGCGAAACGCTGGCCGCTGTGAAGGCGCGTGGCGCGCTGGCCTGTTCGGGCCATAACGGTTCCTATCTCGGGCTGGCCGAGGTGGATGACAAGGGCGCCTGGAAGGGCTTTGACATCGACCTGTGTCGCGCGGTGGCCACTGCGGTCTTCGGCGATTACGAAGGCCATCTGAACATCCTGCCCACCAGCTGGGCGCAACGCTGGCCCTCGCTGCAATCGGGCGAGCTGGATGTCATCATCAAGGCTTCGGCCTGGACCACGGGCCGGGACTCGGAACTGGGCTTCCAGTTTTCCAACCTCTACCTGATGGCGCCGATTCAGGTGATGGTGCGCAAGGAGCTGGGGGCCACCTCGATCGCCGATCTGGATGGCGGGTCTGTCTGCCTGCCTGCGGGCACATCGGTCGAACGGTCGATGGCGGAATATCTGAAGCGGATCGGCATCACGATGGAATTCGTGGTGTCCGAAAAGACCGAAGAAAGCGAAGCCGCCTATCTTTCGGGGCGCTGCGATGCTTCGGCGCAATGGGATGTGCAGCTGGCGGTTCTGCGGCTGAAGGCCGAAAACCCCGATGACCACATGATCCTGCCCGAGGCGATTTCGGCCGAGCCGGTGGCGATGCTGGCGCGCGAAGGCGATGATGGCTGGGTGGATATTCTGAACTTCACGCTGACCACGCTGCTGGCCGCCGAAGAAAACGGCGTCACCTCGGCCAATGTCGACGAGATGAAAGCCAATCCGCCGACCCCGAGCGTGGGCAAGATGCTGGGTGCTACCCCCGGCTATGGCGAACGCGTCGGGCTGAGCGACGATTTCGGCTATAACATCATCAAGAAAATCGGCAATTATGACGAGGTCTGGCAGCGCAATCTGGGTTCGGGTTCGCCCTACAAGCTGGACCGCGGCGTGAATGCGCTGTGGCAAAGCGGCGGCGTGCTGTGGCCGATCCTGATCGACTGATCTGCGCCTGACCTGTATCTGACCGATGCGGCCTGCCCGGATGGCGGGCCGCATCCACCGGACCGTTACCGGGGAATCCTGCCATGTTGCCGACGCGCAAGCGGAAAGCCTTTCTGATCCAGACCGTGCTGGGCCTCCTGCTTCTGATCGGGGGGGCGCTGCTGATCCGGGCCATCCTTCAATCGCTGGAAGGGCAGGGCATCAGCTCGGGGTTCGGGTTCCTGCACCGCTCTACCGGCTGGGATGTGGGCTTCAGCCTGATTGAATACACGATCAACGATCCCTACTGGAAAGTCATTCTGGTCGGCGTGCTGAACACGCTGTTTCTGGGTAGTATCGGGCTGGTTCTGGCCACGGTTCTGGGGGTTCTGATCGGGGTGCTGCGCACCTCGGCCAATCCGGTGATGGCGTTTCTGGGCACCTGCTATATCGAGGCGATCCGCAATGTGCCGCTGATCCTGCAGGCGTTTTTCTGGTATGCGGTCTTTACCCACCTGCCGCCGCCCAAGGTTGCGGCAGAGGCGGGCGGGATCATCATCCTGTCATCGCGCGGCATCTTCGTGCCGGGGCTGAACGTGGTGCCCGGGGCCGGGCTTCTGGCGGGGGGGCTGCTGCTGGCCGGGCTGGTGCTGGCGCTGATCCTGGCTTTGTGGCCGGGCCGCAACCTGCGGGCGCGCGAGCTGTTGCCGCTGATGTCACGCGGGGCCTTGCTGGGGGGCATCGGGCTTGCGGTGGCGGTGCTGCTGCTGGCACGCACGCCCGGTGAAACCTTCCTGCAGTTTGCCGAGCTGAAGGGCCTGAACTTTCGCGGCGGCATCCGGGTCTCACCGGAATTTGCCGCGCTGCTGACCGCGATGAGCCTCTATGGCGGGGCCTTTCTGGGCGAGATCATCCGGGCCGGGTTCATGTCTGTCAGCCGTGGCCAGATCGAGGCGGCGCAGGCGCTGGGTCTGGGGGGCTGGCAGGTGTTTTCGCGGGTGCGGCTGCCGCTGGCCCTGCGCGCCGTCTTGCCGACGCTGACCAACCAGTATGTCTGGCTGTTGAAGGCCACCACATTGGGCATCGCCGTGGGCTTTTCGGATTTCTTCCTCGTGATCTCGACCGCGATCAACCAGAGCGGCCAGACCCTTGAGCTGATCCTGATCCTGATGGGCGGGTTTCTGATCATCAACAACCTGCTGGCAGCCATCATGAACTTCATCAACCGCCGCATCGCCCTGCGCGGCAGCCAGCTGCGGATATGAGGCAGACCATGGCGGATATTCCCCTTGTTTCCCCGCAGCCGGGCATTGACCGGCTGGCCCGGCTGCGGCGCAGCCTGTTTCCCACGCCGCTGAGCGGGCTTGTCAGCCTGGCAGGCATCGCGCTGGCGCTGTGGATCGGCTGGGCGCTGCTGCAATGGGTGGTGGTGCAGGCGGTGTTCACCGGCAGCGCCGAAGATTGCCGCGCGGCCTCGGGTGCCTGCTGGGCGGTGGTGACGGCGCGCTGGCGGCTGATGTTCTTCGGGCTGTATCCCTATGAGGAACACTGGCGTTCGGCGCTGGCCTGTTTCGTGCTGGTGGCCACCATCGTGCTGTCCTGCCTGCCGGTGTTCTGGACGGCGCTGCGCATCGCGGTGCTGTGGGTGGCCAGTGCCGCGCTGTTCCTGCTGCTGATGCGGGGCGGCCTGTTCGGGCTGAGCCTGGTGGGCGAGGAAAAATGGGGCGGGTTGACGCTGTCGATCTTCATCTTTGCCGGAACGGCGCTGTTCGGCATGCCGCTGGCCATCGCGCTGGCCCTGTTGCGCCGGTCGACCCTGCCGCTGGTCAGCAAGCTGGCCGGAGGGTTCATCGACACCGTGCGATCCCTGCCGCTGGTCACGATCCTGTTCACCGTTGCCGTGCTGCTGCCCATTCTGGCGCCGGGGCTTTCGGGCACGAAACTGATGCGGGTGATCTTCGGCATGGCGATCTTCTTTGCCGCCTATCAGGCCGAAATCCTGCGCTCGGGCATCCAGTCGCTGCCGGTGGGGCAGGAGGAGGCGGCCAAGGCGCTTGGCCTTGGCTACTGGCAGCGGATGCGCAAGGTGATCCTGCCGCAGGCCTTTCGCCGGGCGCTGCCGCCCACCGTCAGCCAGTTTGCCATCAGTTTCAAAGAGGTATCGCTGGTCATCATCATCGGCATCTTTGATTTTCTGGCCTCGGGCAATGCCGCCTATGGCTCGGGCGAGTGGGCCTTCGCCTATGTCGAGGTCTATGTCTTCATGGCCTTCGTCAATTTCATCTTTGTCTTCAGCCTGTCCCGTTACGGCGCCTATCTGGAACGCCGGATGCGGGTTGGCAAATGAACCGGGAGCGCGCCATGACCGCCGCCGTCACCATCGACCGTCTGAACAAGTATTACGGCACCTATCATGCCTTGCAGGATGTCTCGCTGACCGTGGCAGAGGGCGAGAAGGTGGTGATCTGCGGGCCGTCGGGATCGGGCAAATCGACGCTGATCCGCTGTATCAACCGGCTGGAGGAACATCAGTCGGGCACCATCGACGTGCTGGGCACGGTGCTGGATGACAACACCGCCCATATCGACCATGTGCGCCGCGAGGTGGGCATGGTGTTCCAGAACTTCAACCTGTTCCCGCATATGACCATTCTGGAAAACTGCGCGCTGGCGCCCATGCTGGTGCGCAAGGTGTCGCGCCGCGAGGCCGAGGCGACGGCGATGCAGTATCTGGAACGGGTGCGCATCCCGGAACAGGCGCTGAAATACCCAGGCGAGCTGTCGGGCGGCCAGCAGCAGCGCGTGGCCATCGCCCGCAGCCTGTGCATGAAGCCGCGCATCATGCTGTTTGACGAACCCACCTCTGCGCTGGACCCGGAAATGATTTCCGAAGTGCTGGATGTGATGGTGGGGCTGGCGCAGGACGGCATGACGATGATCTGCGTGACCCATGAAATGGGCTTTGCCCGGCAGGTGGCCGACAAGGTGGTGTTCATGGATCATGGGCGCATCCTGGAAACCGGCACCCCGGCGCAGTTCTTCGGCAATCCGCAGCATGAACGCACCCGCAATTTCCTGTCGCAGATCCTTGCGCATTGACCGCAGCAGAACGGAACCGACCATGACACAACAACAGAAGCGCACGCTGATTACAGGTGCGGCCAGTGGCATCGGGCTGGCCACGGCCCAACGGCTGGCGGCAGAAGGCCATGCGCTGGCGCTGGTGGATCTGAACGCCGAAGGCCTGCAGGCCGCTGCCGACAGCCTGCCTGCAGGCACGCGCAGCCTGCTGTGCCCCGGATCGGTGACCGATGCGGCGGATGTGACGGCGGCGGTAGAGACGACGGTTGCCGCGTTCGGCGGGCTGGATGGTCTTGTCACCTCGGCCGGGATCGTGCGGGCGGCGGCGTCTTTCGACGTGACCCCCGAAGCCTTTCGCCAGCATCTGGATATCAACGTGATGGGCAGCTGGCTTTATGCCCAGGCGGCCGGCCGGGCGATGGCCGCGCAGGGGGGCGGGCGGATCGTGATGATCGGTTCTGTCTACGGATCTGCAGGCGCACCGATGCGGGCGGCCTATTGCGCGTCAAAGGGGGCGGTGCACAATCTGGTGCAGGCGCTGGCCGTGGAATGGGGCCCGCTGGGCATCCGCGTCAATGCCGTGGCGCCAACCGGCGTGCGCACCCCCATGGTGCAGGATCTGATCGACCGGGGGCAATACAATCTGGCCGGCGTGCGCGCCCGCACGCCGCTGGGCCGTCTGGCCGAGGCCGAAGAGATCGCCGCCGCCTGCCGCTTTCTGCTGTCGGACGAGGCCGCGATGATCACCGGCCATGTCCTGCCGGTGGACGGTGGCTGGCTGGCCAATGGTTACACCACAAGCTGAACCCCCTTCAGGAAAGGACTGCATCATGGCTGTCACACGCGAAAACATCTCTTCCGGGTCAAAGTTCGAGGCCGCCTATGGCTATTCCCGCGCGGTGAAGGTGGGCGATACGCTCTATATCTCAGGCACCATCGGCATGGATTACGCGGCGGGCGTGATGCCCGAAGGCGCGGTGGATCAGCTGCACCAGATCATCCGCAATTTCGAACTGCCGCTGGCCAAGGCGGGCGCCAGCCTGCGCGATATCGTCCAGATCACCACCTATGTCACCGCGCCCGAAGTCTTTGCCGAGGTGGGGCCGGAAATGGGCAAGATCTTTGCCGAAACGCTGCCCGCCAATGCGGCGCTGGTGGTGGCCTTTCCGGTGCCGGGCGTGAAGGTTGAAATCTCGGCCGTGGCCGTGATCGGCTGCGGGGGCTGACCATGGCAACCGTCGAACATGGCGGCGTCCGTTTCGCCCGCATCACGCTGGAGGATTGCCTGCCGCTGGCGCAAAGGTTGCAGGCGGCGGGCGGGGGCTGGCATTCGCATGTGCTGTCGCCCGGTTGCAGGCACAACCCTTTCCCTGATCATTACGCCGTGGTGATCGAGGATGACAGCGCCGCCATCGCCCATATCGCAGAGGGCACCCAGGCCTTTCCCGAGGTGGACAAGGCGCTGGTGAAGATGCTGCATGGCGATGACATTCTGGATGCGTCGGCGCTGACCGGGGCAGGGGGCGATTGTGCGCTCTTGCACCAGTTGCAGGACGTGCAGGCGCAGGGTGTGGCCTGGCATCATCACATGCACTTCCCCGATTGCGTGTTCAACCCGCATCCCGGCGACTGGTCGATTGCGGTGGAAACGCCGTCCGGCGCGTTTTCCGAGGCTTTTCCCGCAGAGCCGGTGGATGTGCTGCGCGCCGTCGAGGTGCTGTATTTCGGCAATCTGGCGGCCCGTGAATCTGAGGCCCGTGAATCTGGGGCCCGTGAATAAGCGCCCGCCGCGGATGGGCTGTCGCTGACCGGATGCCCGCGGGGTGCGGGCATCCCATCCCTGTTGCAAGAGGCAAGAACATGGCCGCCGCCGACTGGATCGACCCAAGCATGACCGGCGTTGTCTGGACCCGCACCAGCCGCGAGCCGCAGATCGACCGCCCGCCGCTGGACAGCGATGCGCAGGCCGATCTGGTGATCGTGGGGGCGGGATATACCGGGCTGGCGGCGGCAATCCGTGCCGCTGCCGCCGGTCTGCGCGTGATCGTGGTCGAGGCCGGGATTGCCGGGGCCGGGGCTTCGGGGCGGAATGGCGGCTATGCCGTGCCGCATTTCCCCGGCGCGCTGCGGCCCTCGGCGGTGGAAAAGCTGCTGGGGCCGCGCAAGGGGCAGGCGCTGAATGCGCTGGTCTCTACCGGGCCGGACCGTGTGGCGGAACTGGTGCGCCGCTATGCCATCGACAGCGATTTCGCGCAGCGCGGCTGGGTGCAGCCCGCCCATTCGCAGGCGGCGCTGGCCAAGGTGCGCGCAGTGCATGATGACTGGCGGGCCTTTGGCGTGAAGGTCGATTGGCTGGATGCGGGCGCGGTGGCGGCGGAAACCGGCGCTGCGGGCTATCTGGCGGGCTGGCGCAATGCTTCGGGCGCGGTGGTCAACCCGCTGGCCCATGCGCGCGGGCTGGCGCGCGCCGCCGAAAGCGAAGGCGCGCGGATTGTGGAATGCACGCGCGTGACCGGCATGGCACAGGAGGGCCCGGGCCGGGTGATCGTGACCTGCACGGGGCCGGGGGGCGTGCACCGGTTGCAGGCGGGCAAGGTGCTGATCGCGACCAATGCCTATACCGATGCGCTGATGCCGGGCCTGCCGCGCAGCGTGGTCACGGTGCGGCTCTATCACATCGCCACTACGCCGCTGCCCGAACTGCTGCGCCGCCGTATCCTGCCGAACGGCAACTGCTTTACCGATCTGCGCAAATCGGGCGGCTTTGGCCGCTATGATACCGCAGGGCGGCTGATTTCGGGCGGGGCTGTCTTTGCGGCATCCAATGTGCGGGCCTATGGCGAGGCCCATGCCCGCCGCCGCATGGCAGAGCTGTTTCCGCAGCTGCGCGGCCAGCAGATCGGGATCGAGGATTACTGGGAAGGCTATTGCGCGCTGACCGACAGTTATCTGCCACATGTGCAGCGGCTGCAGCCCGATGTCTTTGCCGTGCTGGGCTTTTCCACCCGGGGCGTCGCGCTGACGCAGACCATCGGCCAGGCGATGGGCGATATGCTGGCGGGCAAGGGCAGGCTGGACGATATCCCGCTGGAGGTG
>Ga0154534_1004_pt5 | contig 18187 bp, 19 predicted proteins | sample RifGroF1_FD_105677 | JGI IMG/M metagenome (GOLD analysis project Ga0154534, IMG submission 105677) | Rhodobacteraceae bacterium GWF1_65_7 | reverse complement strand
CGGGCATCGAGCACCGTGGCCGAAGAAACGTTGGCGGCATTTCGCGCCGAACCCACGCCGCAGGCCGCCCAGCCGCCGCGCGTCTATCAGATGGACAGGCCAAGCCAGCAAAGCCTGAGCCGGGCCTATGCCGTGCAGGCCCCGGCCCCGGCTGCCCCCTTCGGCTTTGCTGAATCGCCTTCTGCCCGGATGGAGCCGGTGGCAGAGGCGCTGCCCGACCTGACGGCCCGCCCCCTGGGCGCCGCCCGGGCGCAGCTGCATGAAAACTACATCATCGCGCAGACAGAGCGCGGCATGGTGATCGTCGATCAGCACGCCGCGCATGAACGGCTGGTCTATGAACGGCTCAAGGCGCAGGCCGCGGCCAGCGGTATTGCCGCACAGGCGCTGCTGATCCCGGAAATCATCGAATTGTCAGAAGCGGATGCCGCCCGGTTGCTGGATCTGGCCGAAGATCTGGCAGGCCTTGGTCTGGGGATCGAACCGTTCGGGGGCGGCGCCGTGGCCGTGCGCGAGGTGCCTGCCGTGCTGGGTCAGGTGGATGCCGCCGCCCTGATCCGCGACATTCTGGATGATCTGGCTGATCTGGGCAGTTCTGACCGGCTGAAAGGCCGGATCGACGCGGTGCTGAGCCGGATGGCCTGCCATGGCTCTGTTCGCTCTGGCCGCCAGATGCGGGCGGAAGAGATGAACGCCCTGCTGCGCGAAATGGAAGCCACCCCGATGTCGGGCCAGTGCAACCATGGCCGCCCGACTTATGTTGAACTCAAACTGGCCGATATCGAACGGCTGTTCGGACGCAGATGACCCCGCTTTCACAAATCGACCTGTCCAACCCGCTGATCCTGATCGCGGGGGGTGCCGTGGCGCTGATACTGCTGATGATGATCCTGATCCTGCGGGCCAGCGGTCGCACACCGCCCGGCCTGTCGGAAGATCTGGGCTGGCTGGGCGACCGGGTGCAGCAGCTGGCCGAAGGGCAGGAACGGCTGGCCGGCGGGTTGCATCATGTGTCAGAGGCGCAGGCTGTCAGCCAGACCGCGATGCTGCAGGTGATGGAACAACGGCTGGCCGAGGTGCAGCGCCATATGGGCGAAAGCCTGCATGGCAGCTCGACCCGCACGGCGCGATCCCTGGGCGAGCTGCATCAGCGGCTGGAAACCATCGACAAGGCGCAGGCCAATATCGAGAAACTTTCCGGCAATGTGCTGAGCCTGCAGGATATCCTGTCGAACAAGCAGACGCGGGGCGCCTTTGGCGAAATTCAGCTGCATGACATCGTGCTGAAGGCGCTGCCGTCAGACAGCTATACGATGCAGGCCACACTGTCGAACGGGCGGCGGGCGGATTGCCTGATCCACCTGCCCAACCCGCCGGGGCCCATCGTGGTGGACAGCAAATTCCCGCTGGAAGCCTATGAGGCGCTGCGCCGGGCGCAGACCCCGCAGGATCTGGACCTTGCGGCGCGGTCTTTGCGCGTGGCCGTGCGCAGCCACCTGAAGGCGATTGCCGAACGCTATATCCTGGAGGGGGAAACCGCGGATGGGGCGCTGATGTTCCTGCCCTCGGAAGCGGTCTATGCCGAACTCCATGCCAATTTCCCCGAACTGGTGCGCGAGGGCTTTGCCCTGCGGGTCTGGATCGTCTCGCCCACCACCTGCATGGCCACGCTGAACACCATGCGGGCCGTGCTGAAGGATGCGCGGATGCGCGAACAGGCCGGGGCCATCCGCAAGGAGCTGGCCGAGCTTTACAAGGATGTGCAGCGGCTGGGCGACCGGGTTGGCAATCTGGATCGCCATTTCGGTCAGGCGGCCAAGGATATCGAGGAAATCAAGATCAGCAGCGAAAAGGCGGGCAAACGCGCCCGGCGGCTGGATAATTTCGATTTCGAGGAACTGGCGCCCGAAGGCCGCGCGATGATCGGCGAATAGCGAAGTTTCCAGCGGTTACCGAATAGCGCGCCTGCGGCGCAAGACTTTGTCTCGGCGACCGGCCTGTGGCCGGATCGCCTCGGGTCTGCCTCCGGCGGGGGGATTTGGGCCAAGAGGAATGGGCAGAAAAAAGCCCCGCGCGATGGCAGGGCTTTTCTGACAGGGATCGGGCCGGATCAGCCCTTTTTCAGGCAGCGGTTGCCCAGCACTTCGGCGATCTGCACGGCGTTCAGCGCAGCGCCCTTGCGCAGGTTATCGGACACGCACCAGAAGCTGAGGCCGTTTTCCACCGTGGAATCCTGCCGGATCCGGCTGACATAGGTGGCGTAATCGCCCACACATTCCACCGGGGTGATGTAGCCACCGGCCTCGCGCTTGTCGATCACCAGGATGCCCGGCGCCTCGCGCAGGATGTCCTGAGCCTCTTGCCAGTCGATCGGCTCTTCGAATTCGACGTTGATCGCTTCGGAATGGCCGACGAAGACCGGCACGCGCACGCAGGTTGCGGTGAGCTTGATCGACTTGTCGAGGATCTTCTTCGTTTCCGCGACCATCTTCCATTCTTCCTTGGTGGAACCATCATCCAGGAAGACGTCGATATGCGGGATCACGTTAAAGGCGATCTGCTTCGGATAGACCTTGGGCGCCACTTCCTGACCGGGGACATACATGCCCTTGGTCTGGTTCCACAGCTCGTCAATGGCTTCCTTGCCGGTGCCGGACACGGATTGATAGGTGGCGACCACAACGCGCTTGATCTTTGCACGATCATGCAGCGGCTTCAGCGCCACGACCATCTGCGCGGTGGAGCAGTTGGGGTTGGCGATGATGTTCTTCTTGGTATAGCCGTAGATCGCATCGGCGTTCACTTCCGGGACGATCAGCGGCACATCGGGATCGTAGCGGTAGAGCGACGAATTGTCGATCACCACGCAGCCCTGGCCTGCGGCCTTGGGCGCGTAGATCTTCGTGGCATCCGAACCCACGGCGAAGAAGGCGATATCCCAGCCGGTGAAATCGAAATCGGCCAGATCCTTGGTCTTCAAAGTCTTGTCGCCAAAGCTGACTTCAGTGCCCAGAGAATTGCGCGACGCCAGCGCCACGATTTCATCCACCGGAAACTCGCGCTCGGCGAGAATGTTCAGCATTTCTTTGCCCACGTTGCCCGTGGCGCCGACGACGACGACCTTGTAGCCCATCGGTTTTCCTCCTGAGAGTGTCAAAAGCGACGAGGCCAATTAGCGCATAGGGGGGGCGGGGGGAAGGGTTTCCTTGGCCGATTTCGCAAAGTCGCGCGCAAGGGCCAGCTTTGCGGCGAAAGCGTCACGGTCATGCCGGGGCGGGGCATCTGCCGGGGTGTCGAACCGCGGGTAATAGACATGGTCCAGCCAGGTGAGAAAAGCCGCGCGCAATGCCGCATCATAGGCCAATGCGCCGGGGCTGGCAAAAAGGCTGTTCAGCGCCTGCTGGTCGGCGGCGGGGGTGACAAGGCCGGGCAGCGCAAAGAAGGCCCGGCCAAGGGTGATCACCGGCCTGTCGTGAAAGAAGCTTTGCAGCCCCATCGAGGAATTGACGGTGACAACGCCACGGCTGGCCGCGATCTGGGCGAAACTGTCGGTGCCATTGTCCAGCACGGCGCGCCCGGTGGCAAGCAGGGGGGCCAGCAGCGGGGCGAGGCTTGTCCGGGCCGAGGGATGTTCCTTCAGCCGCAGATGCCAGCCTTCGGGCAGATGCCGGGCAGCCTCGGTCAAGGCGGCGAGAAAGCCTGCCATGCCACCGCACCAGCCGGCAAACAGCGTCAGCTGGCTGTCATCGGGCACCTGCAACGGGCAGAACAGGAACGGCGCATCGGGCAGTGCGCCGGTGCCTTGCCCCACATCCGCGCGGCGCGACTCCCGCGCCACCAGCCCGGCGCCGATGGCGCGCCAGCCGGTGGTATCGGTGGTTGTGGCATAGTGGCGAAAGAACGCCGGGTCTTGCGGCACCGACCCCTCCCCATTCACCCCCGCGGGGTCCAGCGTGATGCGGCCGGGCAGGGGGGCCAGTTCGGCGTAAAGCCTGGGCGCTCCGGCATCCCGCGCGCCCTGCATGAAACACATGCGCGAGCCGGTCAGCCCGTTCCAGGCCAGTGCCAGATGATCGGGATGGCGGGTGAAATAGGCCCGCGCCCAGTTATACTGCCCGCGCAGCAGCTGCCGTTTCAGCCAGCGCGCCAGCGCGCCTTTCGGCTGGCGTTTCGCCCGGGTCAGGGCGGTGGTCACACGGGCAGACGTTTCCGGCCAGTCCCGAAAGCTGAGCGGGATCACCGGCAGGCGACGGGCGCTGCCCTCGGCCTCTGCCAGGGCGGCAAAGACCGCAGCCTTGCGGGCATTGTATTCGGCGGGGAAAAGGATCATCGGCCTGCCTTTCTGTGCCGCAAGATAGGGGCAAGGGTGGCCAAGGGAAAGACGCGGAAGTGGTGGATCAATCCACCCGGTCTTCTGCGCGCAGATAGATCAGGCACCCCAGCAGGATCACCAGGCCGAACACCAGAAACAGCGCCGCATAGGGCGTGGCGGGCGGATCGGCGGGCAGGGCCGCGTGCAGGCGCCCGGTCAGGAACTGCGCTATGCCCACCGCCCCGATGCCGAACAGGTTGAGCAGCGTGACGCCACGCCCCACCAGATGCGGCGGGATGAAGGCGCGGCCATGGGCGATGACCATGGCAAAGGTGGCACCAAAGAAGCCCACCGCCGACAGCAGGCCAAGCGTGATCCAACCGCCCGCTTCGGGCCGCAGGGCAAGCGCCAGCAGGGCAAGGGCCGACAGCACATTGCCCCAGAAGATCACCCATTTCCGGGTGTGGAACAGGCGGTCCAGCGGGCCATAGGCGAAATTGCCCGCCACCATCGCCAGCCCCATCACCAATGTGGCGCGGCCCACCGTTTCGGTATCGGCGCCAAACACATCGGCATAGTAAGGCCCGACCCACAGCCCGCGCAGCGCGCCTGCCGCCAGATAGCAGACCGCCATCATGGCAAACACCGGCCAAAGCGCGCGCAGCCGCAGCAGATCCAGCAACGATCCCTTGGCCCCGCCGGTCATCCGAACCGGATCGCGGGTGAAGATCAGCACCAGCGCCGCCACCGCCAGGGTGATTGCCGCCATGGCCCACAGCGTTTCACGCCAGCCGAACAGCTCGACCGCGCGGGCCAGCGGCAGGCTTCCGGCGATATTGCCCAGGCTGCCGATCCCCACGGTGACAGAGGCCAGCGTGGCAAAGACTGCAGGTGGAAACTGGCGGGCAAAGATGTAATAGGCCGCCATCAGCACCGGCGCACAACCAACCCCGATCAGCGCCATGGCAAAGGTGATGGCGCCCGGCGTCTGCGCCATGGCAAAGACCGCCGCCCCGCCCGCGCCGCCACAGGCCAGCAGTGCAACAGCGGTCAACCTTGGCCCCACCCGGTCCAGCGCCCAGCCGACCGGCAGCTGCGCCGCCGCAAAAGCCAGAAACCAGACGCCCGAGGCCGTTGCCAGATCTTCGGCCCCCACGCCCAGATCGGCTTTCAGCACCGGGGCCAGCACGGCCAGAAACGCGCGGTAGAACTGGCTCAGCACATAGGCGGCCACCAGGCAGGCAATGCCCGTTTTCATCAGGCGGCCTGCGGTTTCGCAGCCCAGGGGGCCTCGCGGATCGGCAGGTGGACGATGGCGGAAAACGCGCCGACGCCAACGCCGATCCACCAGACCAGCGTGTAATCCCCGGTGATGTCATACATCTTGCCACCCAGCCAGACGCCCAGAAAACCGCCGATCTGGTGCGACAGGAAGACAAAGCCATACAGCGTGCCCATGTAGCGCAGCCCGTAGATATGCGCGACAAGGCCAGAGGTCAGCGGCACGGTGGCCAGCCACAACGACCCCATGGCCAGCGAGAACAGCAGCACGGTGGTCGGCGTCATCGGTAGCAGGATGAACAGCGCGGCCACGATGGTGCGCGCGGTATAGATCCCCGCCAGCAGGTATTTCTTGGTGTATTTCTTGCCCAGCATCCCGGCCGTGATGGTGCCCGCGATATTGGCCAGCCCGATCACCGCAATGGCCACCGCCCCCAGCGCCGATGTGCTGGAAATGCCAAGCGCCGCCAGTGGCCCGTTCGGGTCGATCGGGCCGCACATCTCGGTCACAAAGGCCGGGAAATGCGCGGTGATGAAGGCCAGCTGATAGCCGCAGGAAAAGAAGCCCAGGAAGATCATGATGAAAGACGGGTCGCGGAACGCCTTGTTCAGCACCGAACCCAGGCTTTCCTCCAGCTCCTGCTTGCTGGCCAGCTGCGACGACCCGAGGAAGGGCAGCGCCAGCAGCGTGGCCATGATGATGCAGGCAAAGATCACGAACACCGTCTGCCACGGATAGCTTTGCAGCAGCAGTTCCGCCAGCGGCGCGCCGATCACCTGCCCGGCCGAACCGGCGGCGGTGGCGATGCCCAGCGTCAAGGATCGGTGTTCCGGCGCCGCAGCCCGGCCCACCACGGCCAGAACCACGCCAAAGCCGGTGCCCGCGATGCCAAAGCCCACCAGCACCTCATACATCTGCATCTCCAGCGGTGTCATCGCATAGGCCGACAGCACCAGCCCCAGCGCATACAGCACCGCACCTGCAACGATCGCCCGCCGGTCGCCAAACCGTTCGGCAATGGCGCCGAACAGTGGCTGCCCGATGCCCCAGGCCAGATTCTGGATGGCAATCGCCAGCGAGAATTCGGCGCGCGGCCAGCCGAATTCTTCCCCGATCGGGATCTGGAACACACCAAAGCTCGCCCTCAGGGCAAAGTTCAGCAGCAGAATGGCACAACCCGCGATCAGGATCGGGGTGAAAAGGGGGGCCTTGGTCATGATGCGCGCTCCGGGTTATGGCGCAGGGTGCGGCGGCGGCCGGGCGGGGTCAATGTGATTATTGTGATGCGCACAATGCCGAAACGTGATGCAGGACCATGAATTTATGCCCATGCTTTGGCACCCTTGGCCGCCGCGCCTGCCCCGCCCATATCCGCGCCTGCCACCATCCCGGCGGCCCATTGCAAAAGCTTTGTGAACTGCGCCAACCTGCCTTGCGGCAGCTGACGATCCGGCTCATCGTTACCGCAAACATTTCAGGGCAGACAGGCGGAGGACGGCATGGGTGGTGACTGGTGGCGGGGTGCGGTGGTTTATCAGATCTACCCCCGGTCGTTTCAGGATTCGGATGATGACGGCATCGGTGATCTGAAGGGCATCACCCACCGGCTGGATCATGTGGCCCGGCTAGGTGCCGATGCGATCTGGCTTTCGCCGGTGTTTCGCAGCCCGATGGCCGATATGGGCTATGACGTGTCCGATTACTGCGACATCGACCCGCTGTTCGGCACGCTGGAGGATTTTGACACGCTGGTGGCGCGGGCGCATGATCTGGGGCTGAAGGTCATTATTGATCAGGTCATCAGCCATTCCTCGGATCAGCACCCGTTCTTTGCCGACAGCCGCCGCGCGCGCGACAGTGCCAAGGCCGATTGGTATGTCTGGGCCGATGCCAAACCCGATGGCAGCCCGCCCAACAACTGGCTGTCGGTCTTTGGGGGCAGCGCCTGGGAATGGGATACAAGGCGGCGGCAGTATTACCTGCACAACTTCCTGCCTTCGCAGCCCGATCTGAACTTTCACAACCCCGAGGTGCAGGATTGGGCGCTTTCGGTGCTGCGCTTCTGGCTGGATCGCGGGGTGGATGGCTTCCGGCTGGATACGGTGAATTACTATTTCCACGATCCGAAGCTGCGCGACAACGGGCCGGAACCGACGGAAGACAATCTTCCGGCGGTGAACCCCTACGAAATGCAGGACCACGAATATTCCAAGACCCGGCCGGAAAATCTGGATTTCCTGGCCCGGATGCGCGTCCTGCTGGATGAATACGACAATCGCACCATGGTGGGCGAGGTGGGCGACAATCCGCGCCGCGCCCTGAAGATCATGGAAGAATATACCAGCGATGGCCGCCTTCACATGGCCTACAGCTTTGATCTGCTGGGGCCAAAATTCAGCCAGAGCCATTTCCGCAGTCGGGTGGAGGGCTTCTTCAAGGCCGCGCCCGAGGGCTGGCCGATGTGGGCTTTTTCCAACCACGATGTGATCCGCCATGCGACGCGGTGGGAAAACTATGGCAGCACCGATGCCGTGGCCCGGCTGGCGGCGGCGCTGCTGCTGAGCTTTGAAGGCTCGATCTGCCTCTATCAGGGCGAGGAACTGGGCCAGACCGAAACCGACATCGAGTTTCACGAGCTGACCGATCCGCCCGGCTTCAAGTTCTGGCCTGATTACAAGGGCCGCGATGGCTGCCGTACCCCGATGGTCTGGGATGGCACGGCGCAGGGCGGCTTTACCGGCGGCACGCCCTGGTTGCCGGTGAAGGCGCCGCAACTGGCGCGCAATGTGATGGCGCAGGAGGGCGTGGCGGGATCGGTGCTGGAAACCTATCGCGCGCTGCTGGCCTGGCGCCAGGGATCTGCGCTGCGCGTGGGCCGCAGCACCTTCTTCGATGTGCCGGAACCGCTGCTGGCCTTCCGGCGCGATACGGCAGAAGGATCTGTTCTGTGCCTGTTCAACCTGTCCGACAAGGCGCAGGAGGTGCCGGTTGCGGGCCTGACGGCACTGGATGGCCCACAAGACGGCGCGACACTGGCCGCAGGCACGCTGACGCTGGCGCCTTGCGGCTGGGTCTGGACCCGCTGTGGTGCAGAGGCAGCGGCGGGCTAAAGCGCCTTCAGCATCCGGTGGCGGATATGGCGGCGCAGCCCCATATCCGTCTCGGGGAAGCTCTGCTCCACTGCAAACCCCTCGCGCTGCCAGAAGGCACGGCCCTTGGGGTTGGCCTCCAGCACCGCCAGCAGCAGGCGGGTGGCCCCCCGCTGCCGGGCCCGGCTTTCGATCCCTCGCAGCAGGCGCGCACCGCCACCATTGCCGCGCGCCATGGCCCCAAACAGCATGAGGCCGATATAGGCATCCTGCGGATCGGGAAAGCCGAAGGCCACCTCGGCCAGCCCTTCCAGCCCCGCAGGGCCGAACAACCCCAGCCGCAGGCTGGTGGCCGGGTCGATCCCCGGCGGGGCATCGGCAAAGAAATCATCCGCTTGCGTGCCATCCACCGGCAGGCCGGTTTCCAGCGCGATGTAGTCGGCGGCCGCCAGAAACAGCGACTCGACCGCCGCGCGGTCGGCCTGGGGATCAAGATCGCGGATCATCGGGCAGGCCTATGTCCAGAATATCCAGTCTCACGGCCCCGGATGGGCGGCGCCAGATCACCTGATCCCCCACCTCGGCCCCGATCAGCGCGCGGGCCAGCGGTGCATGTGGGGCAATGCGGCCCAGGCCTGCATCGGCCTCATCCTCGCCGGTGATTTCGTACCGGGCCTGCCGCCCCTCTTCATCCGCCACGGTCACCCGATGGCCAAAGGCCACGGCATCGCCGCTGTGGCTGGCCGGATCAATGGCGATGGCGGACCGCAGCCGCGCCTCCAGATAGCGGATATCGCGCTCTGCCGCCGCCTCTGGCTGCTTGTCCAGCCGGTCCGGCCGGGCGCGCAAAGCGGCCAGTTCCCCCTGCACCGCCAGCAACCGCGCCTGCAGCGTCGCCAGCCCGCGCGGGGTAACATAGTTCGGATGCGGCGACACCGGCAGGTCGGGCAGTGGCGCCAGATCCGTGCCATCTTCCTTGACGAAGGCCCGGCTCATCGCACGATCGGCTCCAACGGGTCATACAGGATGCCCTCGCCCCAGGCGGCGGCGGGCAGGCTGTCGGGCTTGAACCGGATGTGGCCCAGTTCCGCCCGGCTGAAGAACCGCCGCTCGGTCACGATGCCTTCGGGGTCACGCCAGTCGTCGCGCAGCTGCCCTGCGGTGATGGTGCAGCGGAAATAGATATCCACCTGATGAAAGGTGCCATGCGGATCATGAAATTCATTGATCAGCGCCGGCTCCCCCACGGCCACCGTCAGCCCGGTTTCCTCGAACACCTCGCGGGCCAGATTGGCGGGCAGGCCCCGGCCCCGCTCCACCCCGCCGCCGGGCGCGCACCAAAGATCGGATTTGCCGATGGGAAAGGCATTGACCAGCAGCAGGCGGTCGTCCTGCAGGATCAGCGCGCGGGTGGCCAGGCGGGGGCTTTGAGGTTTCATGCCGCAAGGCTGTCGCAATGGCGCGCGCTTGTCCATGGGGCGCGAAGGCGGCAGACTGGCCCCATGTGGAAAATCCTTGCCGCTTTCCTGATTTTCGCTTTCGCCCCTCTGGCCGCGCAGGCCGGTTGCGTGGTGCTGCTGCACGGGCTGGCCCGCAGCGAAACCTCGCTGGTGGTGATGGAACTGGCGCTGGGGCGGCAGGGCTATACCGTGGTCAATCAGGGCTATCCCTCGACCCAGGCACCAATCCGCGATCTGGTGGATGTGGTGGGGCAGGGCGTGGCGCAATGCCCGCCCGGGCCGGTGCATTTCGTGACCCATTCGATGGGCGGCATCCTGCTGCGGCTGTGGCTGGCGGATCATCCGGGCGCGGCGGGCCGTGTGGTGATGCTGGGGCCGCCCAACCACGGATCGGAAATCGTGGATGCCTTCGGGCATCTGGGCGCCTTTGAATGGATCAACGGCCCGGCAGGGGTGCAGCTGGGCACCGGCGCCGGATCTGTGCCACTGGCCCTGCCGCTGCCCGATTTCGAACTGGGCGTGATCGCAGGCGCCCGGTCGCTGAACCCGGTCTATTCCGCGATCCTGCCGGGTGCGGATGATGGCAAGGTGACCGTGCAATCCACCCGCGTGGCCGGGATGGCCGATCACATCACCCTGCCCGTGACCCATACGTTCATGATGATGGACCCGCAGGTGATTGCGCAGACCCTGCTGTTCCTGCGGACCGGGCGCTTTGATCCGGGGCTGAGCTTTGGTGCCGCCCTCAGGCTTGCCATCGGGCGAAGCGGCTGATGCCAAATTCCTTCGAAGGAATTTGCAAAGTTTTCAAAAACTTTTGCCCGCCACCCGCGGGCCCGCCCGGCTCAGGGCTCGCGCGGTTCGGCGCCCAGATGCCGCTGCCCGCGCTGTTCGGCCAGTTGCATCTGATGCCTGCGTTCGCGGAACCGGGCCCGATCGGCGTCGCTGTATTCGTCCACGCAGCGATGGCACTGCACGCCATCCTCGTATTCCGGGCGCTGGCGGTCTTCGGCGCTCACCGGGCGGCGGCAGGCGTGGCAGCTGCCGTAATCGCCGGGCTGCAGCCCATGGCCGACGCTGACCCGCTGGTCAAAGACATAGCACTGGCCATCCCACAGGCTTTCGCGCTCGGGCACCTCTTCCAGATATTTCAGGATGCCGCCCTGCAGGTGGTAAACCTCTGAAATCCCCTGACCCAGCAGGAAATTCGTCGATTTCTCGCAGCGGATGCCGCCGGTGCAGAACATGGCGATGCGCTTGTTGTGAAACCGCTCCTTGTTCGCCTCCCACCAGGCCGGAAATTCGCGGAACGAGGCGGTGCCAGGATCCACCGCGCCCTGAAACGTGCCGATCTGCACCTCGTAATCATTCCGCGTGTCGATCACCGCCACATCGGGCGCCGAAATCAGCGCGTTCCAGTCTGCCGGGGCCACATAATGGCCGACACGGGCGCGCGGGTCGATATCGGGCTGGCCCATGGTCACGATCTCGCGCTTCAGCCGCACCTTCATGCGGCCAAAGGGCATGGCTTCGCTGAAACTTTCCTTATGCTCCAGCCCGGCGCAGCCCGGCAGGGCGCGGATATGGGCCAGCATGGCATCAATGCCCGCACGCGGCCCGGCAATGGTGCCATTGATCCCCTCCTGCGCCAGCAGAAGCGAGCCTTTCACGCCCTGCGCCTCGGCAAGTTGCTGCAACGGCGCACGCAGCGCGGCCGGATCGGGAAAGCGGGTGAAGTGGTAAAGTGCGGCGATGGTGAACATGCCGCCATCTGCCGCGCGTCCGCGCGAAATGCAAGCGCGGCATTGACGCGGGGCCTCTGCCTGCTACCGATGGGGAACCTGACCCAAGCGGCAACTGGAATGGAGCCTGCCATGACCGAAGCCCTGATCGTGATCGACGTGCAGAATGATTTCTGCCCCGGCGGCGCGCTGGCCGTGGCCGAAGGCGATGCCATCATCCCCGGCATCAACGCCCTGCTGCGCACGGCCCCGGTGCGGGTGCTGACACAGGATTGGCACCCCGCCAGCCATGCCAGCTTTGCCGCCAACCATCCCGGCGCCGCGCCGTTTTCGCAGGTAGACATGCCCTATGGCCCGCAGGTTCTGTGGCCCACCCATTGCGTGATCGGCAGCCAGGGTGCCGCTTTCCACCCGGATCTGAACGCCGATGCCGCCGATCTGGTGATCCGCAAGGGCTTTCGCCCGGGCATCGACAGTTACTCCGCCTTCTTCGAAAATGACCGCAGCACCCCCACCGGGCTGGAGGGCTATCTGCGCAACCGCGGCGTGACGGCGCTGGTGCTGGCCGGGCTCGCCACCGATTTCTGCGTGGCCTATTCGGCGCTGGATGCGGCCCGGCTGGGTTTTGCGGTGACGGTGCGGATGGATCTGTGCCGCGGCATCGACATGGGCGGCACACTGGCCACCGCCTGCGATCAGATGCGCGCCGCCGGTGTGACACTCTCAGAAGCCGTGTGACAGTTTCGTAAACCGTTTTGACCTTGATCGACATTCTGCCCTAGACAGGGGCGGAACAGGGAGGCGCCACCATGGTCGATATTGCGACGCGGGTGCATAATCACAATTGGAGGATCGATCCGATCGTCCGGTCGCTGATCGACACCGACTTTTACAAGCTGCTGATGTGCCAGTCGATTTTCCGCAACAAGCCGGAAACCAACGTGGTGTTCAGCCTGATCAACCGCACGAAATCCGTGCGGCTGGCCGATCTGATCGACGAGGGCGAGCTGCGCGAACAGCTCGATCATGTGCGCAGTCTCAGCCTCAGCCGCGGTGAAAGCACCTGGCTGCGCGGCAATATGTTCTATGGCAAGCGCCAGATGTTCCGCCCCGATTTCATGGAATGGTTCGAAGGCCTGCGCCTGCCGCCCTACCACCTGGAAAAGGTCGATGGGCAATATGAACTGACCTTCGAAGGCCGCTGGCCAGAGGTGATGCTGTGGGAAATCCCGGCGCTGGCCGTACTGATGGAGCTGCGCTCGCGCGCCGTGCTCAAGGGCATGGGCAAGTTCGAACTGCAGGTGCTTTATGCCCGCGCCATGACCCGGATCTGGGAAAAGATCGAACGCCTGCGCCAGATCGACGGGCTGAAGATCGCAGATTTCGGCACCCGCCGCCGCCACAGCTTTCTCTGGCAGGACTGGTGCGTGCAGGCGATGCAGGAAGGTCTGGGCGAGGCTTTCACCGGCACCTCGAACTGTCGCATCGCCATGAAACGCGACATCGAGGCCATTGGCACCAATGCCCATGAACTGCCGATGGTCTATGCCGCCCTGGCCGACAGCGATGCCGAGCTGGAGCAGGCGCCCTACCGCGTGCTGGCCGACTGGCACGAAGAACATGACGGCAATCTGCGCATCATCCTGCCCGATACCTATGGCAGTGCGGGCTTTCTGCGCAACGCGCCCGACTGGCTGGCCAGCTGGACCGGGATGCGCATTGATTCGGGCGATCCGGCGACGGCGGCCGAAGATGCGATCCGCTGGTGGCGCGACAAGGGCGAAGATCCGGCGCGCAAGCTGGTGATCTTTTCCGACGGGCTGGACGTGGCCAAGATCGAGGAATTGCACGCCCGGTTCGCGGGCCGGGTCAAGGTCTCCTTCGGCTGGGGCACGCTGCTGACCAATGATTTCCACGGTCTGGCCGGCAACCGGCTGGCGCCGTTCAGTCTGGTCTGCAAGGCCGTCAGCGCCAATGGCCGGCCCACGGTCAAACTTTCCGACAATCCGAACAAGGCCATGGGCCCGGCGGATGAGGTGGCGCGCTACAAGCGTGTCTTTGGCGTGGGCGCCCAGCAGGCGGCCGAGGTGATCGTGTAATCAGCCGCCGCCGGCCATCACATGCCGCGCCCACATCAGGGCGCGGGCAATGTGGCTGCGATGCACCGGATGATCGGGCGGCAGCCGGGGCGCCGCCCAGCCAACCGAGGCCAGCACCCGCGCCAGCGTGAACACCGGCACCATGGCGGCATCCAGCGGGCGCAGGCTGGCGTAGCCCTCTATCAGCGCCGCCTGCAAGGCCGGGCGCTGCGGCTCATACAGATCCTGGCTCAGCACCGTGCCCAGATCATACAGGCGGAAGCCGAAACCGCTGTCGTCAAAGTCGATCAGCGACAGGCCGCCCGGCGCGACCAGCACGTTTTCCCGCAGCACATCGGCATGAACCAGCCCCAGAGCCGCGCCGCGCGCATGATCCGCCAGCCGTTCGCGCAGAAAATCGCGGGCCTGGCGCAGCGTGGCGGCAGCTTCGGCATCCAGCAGCGGATGATCCCAGAACCGGCCCCAGAATGGCGTCTCGCCCACCAGCCCCGCAATATCCCAGCGCGGGCGGCTGAAATCCGCAGGCAGCGCCAGCCGGTCCGTCGCCTCGTGCACCTCTGCCAGCAGCCGCCCCAAGGCGCGGTGCCGGGCTTGCTGTTCTGCCGGCGTGCCCGGTAGCGGCACCCCGGCCTCGCCCAGCGGATCGCCGGCCACCCAACCCACGACAGAAGCGCGGCGCCTGCTGGACAGTGCAGGCAGCAGATCGCCATCCGCCGTGGGCACCGGGGCGGGCACCGGCAATCCCTGTGCAGCCAGCGCCCCGCACCACCACAGTTCAGACCGGATCGCCGCCTCGGTCTGATAGCCCAGCCGGTGCAGCCGCAGCGCCGCCTTCGCGCCATCCGGCAGGCCGATGGCGTAAACCGCATTCTCGCGGTTGCGCAGTTCGGCCAGCACGGTGGCACCCCACAGGCCCGCGGCCTCGGTTGCTTCGGTCATTCGTCATCCACCTTGCCGCGCAGCGATTTCACCTCGCCGCGCTGGGTTTTTGCGGCCAACCTGCGCCGCTGGCTGCCCAGCGTCGGCTTGGTGGCGATGCGCCGCTTGGGGGCGATCAGCGCCTGCTGGATCATCTCCACCAGCCGCTGTTCCGCCAGTTCGCGGTTGCGCGCCTGACTGCGGGTTTCCTCGGCCCGAATGACGATCGCGCCCTCGGTGGTCCAGCGCCGCCCGGCCAGCTTCTTCAGCCGGGCCTTTACCGCAGGTGTCAGATGCGGCGAACGTTCGGCCTCGAACCGCAGTTCGACGGCCGTTTCCACCTTGTTCACATTCTGCCCGCCCGGCCCCGAAGAACGCGAGAAGTTTTCAGACAGTTCCCAGTCGGCGAGGATGACAGTATCGGAAATACGCAGCATAGGCAGACATTACCGTGAACCGCAGCCAGAGGAAATGGGGCAGAGAAAGCGCAGCAAGATCAGGTATTCATAAACTGTTCATATTTTAAGCGCAGTTCCGACAATGTTTTAAGGGCGCCATTCACAAACCATCCACCATTCACAAACGAGAAAGGGTTGCCGCAAAGCGGCAACCCTTTCCGAGTTCCAAGGAGATGGGCCAGTTAGGTTTCAAGCCCAATCAGAGTATTGATTTCCAAGGGGTTGCCCTTAGATATCGCGCCTCCTGACTGTCCCGACACCTCTCTCCAATATCACTCTAGACACTGGATCACCTCCTTTCAATGTGTTGCCGATAAGGGTAAGGTGACACAGATATTGTGTTTGTCAAAAGTTTTTACGCCAGTGCTGCGGTAAACTTTGCGGCAATCAGGCGGAATGGCACAAGTGCAACAGCTGCCAGTCCCAGCTTCACCAGCCAGTCGGCAAGGCCCAGCGAAACCCAAAGCGGCGCCATCGGGCCAAAGCCCAGCAGCGGCAATACTTCATTGGCCCAGCTGACGTCATTGCCCGGTTCGATCCAGATCAGGCTGGCGGAAAAGGCGATGCTGAAGAACAGCGCCGTATCCAGCGAAGACCCGACAAGGGTGGATACCAGCGGTGCCTTCCACCAGCTGCCGGCGCGCAGCCGGTCGAACACGGCGATATCGGCCATCTGGGCGCAGAGGAAGGCCAGGCCCGAGGCCAGCGCCACCCGCAGCGTCACCAGCGGGCCGAATTCGCCCATGATCTGCGTGCCGATCAGCGAACAGGCGATGCCCACCGCAAAGCCCACCAGCACAACCCGGCGCGCAGCAGCGGCACCCTGCAGGCGGTTGGTCAGATCGGTCACCAGAAACGCGATGGGATAGGTCAGTGCACCCCAGGTCAGCCAGGGGCCAAGCAGGTATTGCACAAGGATGTTGGAAGCCACAACAGTGGCCGCCATGGCAAGGATGCCAGGCAGAAGAGATTTCGACATTTGCATTCCGTTTTTTACAAGGTCGCGGAGACTTGGCCGGAAACCCTCATGGCTCCGGCAGGCAGGGCGCGGCATTACGCGCCCTGCGGCGGTCTGTCAACTGTCAGGGGGCTGCCAGAACGGCAGCACATTGCTTCGGCAGATCGGCCATCGTGTATTCCCGCGGGCCGCGCACACGGGGCGCCGGATCTTTCGGCTTCTTGGTGGCTTTGGGCGGGTTCAGGTAATCGGTCACCCACCAGGCCAGCGTATCGTCACAGCCATTGCCGCCCTTCGACAGCTCATCCACCGTCGGCGTCTGGGTCTGGCAGGCGCTGGCACCCCTCGGGCATTTCAGCCGCACATGAAAATGCGTGTCATGCCCGGCCACGGGGCGGATCTTCTGCAGCCAGGCGGTATCGCGGCGCTTGGCGGTCTTGCACATCTCGATCTTCACGGCGGCCGCCACGAAGATGCGATCCACCCGCGGGTCCGATGCCGCCGCCCGCAGCAGGGCATGATGCGACGCGGTCCAGTTCTTCGTGACGCTGCGCTGATCCGCAGACCGCACCGGGATGGAAGAGATATTTTCGCGCTCGCTCCGCGTCAGGTTCACCCGGGCAGGGGGCAGCATCCAGATATCGGCATCCAGCCCGATCTGATGGCTGGCATGGCCCGAGGTCATCGGCCCGCCGCGCGGCTGGCTGATATCGCCAATATACAGCCCGGCCCAGCCCACCTTGGTGGCCGCAACCGAAAGTTCGGTCAGAAACTGCACCATTTCCGGCTGACCCCAGTTGCGGTTGCGCGACAGGCGCATGGCCTGCCAGGTCGGCCCGGTTTCCGGCAGCTGCACCAGCCCGGCAGCACAGCCCTTGGCATAGGATCCGATCGGCATCGGCGCCTGTTGCGAGGCCACGTCAAACGCCCCGAACAGCGCGTTTGCGCGGGTTTCGGCCGCGGCGGGCAGGGCGGTCAGCACAAGGGCTGCGGCAAGGGTCAGCGCGCGCATCATCGGATGTCCTGCTCTCCATAGGGTTTGACCCAGATTAGCAGAACAAGCCCGACGAGAAACAGCCCGATCAGCGGCGCCACGCCGATGCGCTGTGATCCGCTGATGTCCGATGCCACGGCGATGGCAAAAGGCGCGATGAAGGCTGTGGCCTTGCCCGAAAGGGCGAACAGGCCAAAGGCCTCGGTCGCGCGTTCGGGGGTGGTGTGATACACCATCATGGTGCGCGAGGCTGCCTGCACCGTGCCGCCCGCCGCCCCGATCAGGATGCCGCACAGATACATGATGATATCCGGCGCCCCCGATCCTGCGGCAAAGGGAATGCCAAAGATCCCCTCGCGCGACATGCCCACGATCACGGCAGATACCGCGATCAACACCCAGATCGACCCTTTGATAACGGGCTTCGGTCCGCGCGCCGCATCCATCTTGCCGCCGATCCAGGTGGCCAGCGCCGCCGATATCGCACCGATGATCCCGAAGATGCCGATCTGCGTCACGCTCCACCCCAGAACGCCCGAGGCATAGACGCCGCCGAACCCGTAAAGCGCATTCAGCGAATCGCGGTAGAACATCGAAGACATCAGATAGGCGAACAGGCTTTGCCGTGTGGGCAGCGATTTCAGCAACCGCCCCAGATCGGCCAGCGCAGGCCCCAGCTTCAGCCCGGTGCCCATGCCGCGGGGTTCCTTCACCCACAGGAAGAACGGCACCATGAACAGCGCATACCAGATCGCGGTAAACGGCCCCACCGCCCGCGTGCCTTCGCGCAGATCCGGGTCAAGCCCCAGGATCGGCTCGATCCCGATCAGCGTCTTGCCCGTCACCCCGCTTTCGGCAAACAGCAGCAGCATCAC
>Ga0154534_1003_pt4 | contig 18236 bp, 20 predicted proteins | sample RifGroF1_FD_105677 | JGI IMG/M metagenome (GOLD analysis project Ga0154534, IMG submission 105677) | Rhodobacteraceae bacterium GWF1_65_7 | reverse complement strand
CGCGCGGCGGCGGTTCTGGATGTGGTGCAGGCGCTGCCTGATGGTTTGAACACCCGGCTGGGGGAAACCGGGGGCGGCCTGTCGGGGGGCGAGGCGCGGCGGCTGACGCTGGCGCGGGCCATTCATGGTGCGCCGGATGTGATCCTGGCGGATGAGCCGACCGCCGATCTGGATGCCGCCGCCGCCGAAATGGTGACCGAGGGCTTGCTGGCGCAGGCTGCGCGGGGGGCGACGCTGGTTGTGGCAACGCATGACATGGCGCTGGCGGCGCGTATGGGCCGGATCATCCGGCTGGAGGCTGCGGCATGAGGGCGCTTTGGAACATCTTTGTTCTGGTGCTGCGCGATCAGCGGCGGGCGCTGTTGCGCGGGGCCTTGCTGGGGCTGGCGGTGCTGCTGATGGGGGTGGGTTTGCTGGGCCTTTCGGGCTGGTTCATCACGGCCGCCGCCGCCGCGGGATTGGCGGGGCTGGGGGCGGTGTTCGATGTGTTCCGGCCTTCGGCGCTGGTACGGCTGTTGGCGCTGAGCCGGGCCGCCGCCCGCTATGGCGAGCGGTTGCTGACCCATGATGCCACCCTGCTTGCGCTGGAAACCCTGCGCCTGCGGCTGCTGGCGGCGCAGCTGGTGGCGCCCTATGGCCGGATGGTGCGGTTGCGCGGCGCACAGGCGCTGAACCGGCTGACAGCAGATGTGGATGCGCTGGATGGTGTGTCGCTGCGGCTGATCCTGCCGCTGGTGTCGGGGATGCTGGCGCAGGGCATTGTTTTTGCGGGCCTTTGGGCATTTGTGGGGGTGAAGATCGCGCTTTGGCTTCTGCTGGCCTGTCTTGTGGGGGCGGCGGTGATCCTTGCGCTGGCGATCCGCCCGGCGGTGCCGCTGTCGCGCCGGGCTGAACAGGCGGCACAGGCCTGCCGCAGCCGGCTGGTGGATCTGATCCGCGCCCGGCGTGATCTGGCGACACATGGTCGGCTGGCAGCGCAGGCCGCGCTGGTGCAGGAGGCCGAGCGGCGCCGGATGGCAGACCGGCACAGGCTGGACCGGATCGAACGGCGGGCGTGTGCGGCGGTTTCGGCCCTGATGGTGCTGGTGGTGGCGGGCGCCTTGGGTCTGGGCATATCGGCGGTTCAGGCGGGCGAGATGGTGCCCGCATTTGCGGCGCTTGCCGTTTTCGCCGCGCTGGCGCTGGCAGAAACGCTGCATCCGCTGCGGCGGGCGGTGGCCGATCTGGGGCGCATGGCCGAAGCGGCGCGGCGGGTGCAGCGCGATCTGCAGGGACGTGCGCCAGTGACCGTGCCAGAGCCTGTTGTGGCGGCGGGTTCTGGCCTGCAGCTGCGGGATCTGACTCTGCTGCGCCCGGGCACCCCTCTGCCGGTTCTGCGTGGGTTTGATCTGCAGGTGGCGCCCGGCGAAACCGTGGCTTTGACGGGGGCGAGCGGATCTGGCAAATCGACGCTGCTGCTGGCGATTGCCGGGTTGCATCCGGTGGCGGGCGGGCAGATCCTCATTCTGGGCAGCCCGGTGCAGGATTGGCCGGAAACCGCGCTGCGCCAGTATGTTACCCTAGTGTCGCAGCGCCATGCCCTGATGGCGGGCAGCGTGGCCGAGGCGCTGCGGCTGGCCGATCCTGAAGCGACAGAAGCACAGATGATGGCGGTGCTGGAGGCTGTCTGTCTGGCGCCGGTGATCGCGGGGCGGGGCGGGTTGGCGCTGCAGATCGGGCCGCGTGGCGAGGGGCTTTCCGGCGGCGAAGGGCGGCGGCTGGCTCTGGCCCGCGCGCTGCTGCGCAAGCCACGGCTGCTGTTGCTGGACGAGCCGACCGAAGGGCTGGATGAGGCGACAGCGGCGCTTGTGCTGCAGGGCATCCGCCACATGTTGCCAGATGCGGCGATCCTGATGGCCTCGCATCGGGGGGCCGAGGCGGGGTTTGCGGATCGTGTCGTGCCGCTGCAGGGTTAGGGTGTCGTCATTCCGGCTGAAAGCCCCCGATCAGCTGGCGCAGCCCGATCCAGGCGCCCAGCCCGATGGCCACCAGCGTCACCGGGCCGGACCAGGCAAGGGCGGCAAAGCCCGTCACGCCCTGACCCACCGAACAGCCCATGGCGACCACGCCGCCAATGCCCATGAGAAAGGCGCCACCGACCTGGCGCCCCAGCTCGCGCGGGTCTTCGCAGGCCTCCCAGCGGAACAGGCCCCGGATCATCGAGCCGATCAGCGCCCCGGCCATCACCCCCACGACCGAACCGACGGAAAAGGTGATGCCGCCGGCCGTGGCCGTCATCAGAAAGATCAGCGTGCGGCCGACCGGGGCGGTGAAGGAGGGGCCCTCGACAGTGACGGCCCCAAGGCTCGCGTCCGCCAGCCAGGAGGTGCCAGCAAAACACCAGACCACCGAAAGGCCCGCCGCGACAGCCCAGCCGATCATGCGGGGATTGCGCCGCAGGGGCGCATGGGACAGGCCCCAGATCAGGCAGGCCAGCCCGATTGCCGTGATGGTGACGGTTGCGGGAATCCCGATCAGGCCAAGATCATGCACGATGCCCTGCGGCCCGGTGGCATCGGGCTGTGGAAACAGCGCCACCCGCAGTGGCGCCAACGGGCCGGACAGGGCGACGAAGCCCGCAATTCCCATGACCACGACGATGACCATCGCGCGCAGATCGCCGCCGCCAAAGCGCACCAAGGCGCCAAAGCCGCAGTTCCCGGCCAGTGCCATGCCATAGCCGAACACCAGCCCGCCAAAGATTGAGGCCAGCGGATTCCAGGCGATGCTGTGATAGGCGCTGCCCCCCAGATCTATCAGCCCGGCCAGGGCGCCGAACTGGGTGCCCAGAACCGCCACCGCCAGAACGATGCCCCAGATCCGCAGCCGGGTCTGATCCTTGCCATAGATTGCGGTTTCCAGCGCGCCGAGGGTGCAGAATTCGCCCAGACGGGCCGCAAGCCCCAGCACGATGCCGCCTGCCAGACCCACGAAGGCGGCAAGGGCGCCAAATGGCAGCGTTTCCATCCTTTTTCCTCCCGTTAGTCGCCCGGCGCCCGGATCGGGCGGCAAGCGCAGAGCAGGCGCCGGTCTCAGGCCGGTTTGCCGAACAGTCTGGCCAGCAGCGTGATCGTTGCTTCGACCTTGGGATCGAGAAGCGAGTAATAGATCGCCTGTCCTTCGCGTCGCGCGCTGACAAGCCCCTCCAGTCGCAGGCGGGCAAGTTGCTGGCTGACCACAGCCTGACGCGATGACAGAAGATTTTCAAGCTCGGTCACGCTTTTGGGGCCGGACTGCAGATGACACAGGATGGTCAGCCGACCATCATGGCCAAGCGCCTTGAGGAAATTCGCCGCCTCATTCGCCTGACCAACCAGCCCGACCAGATCAAGGGCGGCCCTGTCGTCAGCTTTTTCGCGTTCCGTTTCGCCCAATGCAAAAGACCCTGTCTGCAGTGGGCCCTTCTTGTCGCACCGCCGCCCTTGCCGCAACCAAAACCGCGCAAAACCGCAAGATTTCGGGCCGATTGCGGTTCCGGCGCGTCAATTCGGTGCCGGTTCGGCGCGGGCCAGCATCTGGCCCAGAAGTGGCCAGAAGAAATCTTCGCCGGGATAGCCTTCGATCCGCGCAAGTTCTGCCCCACCCTGGATCAGGACAAAGGTTGGGGTAAAGACCGGCGGTGAAACGAGGGTGACATCTGCGGGCAGCGGATCGCGCAGTTGCATCCGCCGCAGCGGGGCGGCCTGGCCTTCGGCGGTCTTGGGGTATTCGGGTGCGATTTCCGCGTTCCAGCGCGCGCAATAGATGCAGCCCGGCTGTTCGAACATCAGCAGTTGCAGTTCTGCGGCCATGGCGGGGCCTGCGATGGCCGAAGCCAGAAACAGCAGGATGGGGGCGAGGATGCGGGCCATGGTGACAACCTGATATGGGCTGATATGGGATTGACTGATATAAGGATTAAAATATGCTAATGTAACTTTGCCAGATGGGCAAGGCAGCGCTTCGGGGAGGAGGCGATGCTGGAGATCACATTCGGCGGCGCGGCGCTGGCCGGGCTGCTGTCATTCCTGTCACCCTGCATCCTGCCGATGGTGCCGTTTTACCTGTCCTATATGGCGGGGGTTTCCGTGCGCGAGCTGCGCGACGGTGGCAGGCCTGCGCCGGGCGCGCAGGGGCGCCTGGTGCTGCGCGCCGTGGCCTTTGCGCTTGGTGTCACCACGATCTTCATTCTGCTGGGGCTGGGGGCGACTGCGCTTGGCCGCACCTTCCTGGAGTGGAAGGAAACGCTGTCCTGGGTGGCGGCGGCGATCCTGATCCTGTTCGGGTTGCATTTTCTGGGCGTGCTGAAGATCGGCCTGTTCTACCGCGAGGCGCGGGTGCAATCGGATACCCGGCCCACCACACTGGCGGGGGCCTATGTCATGGGGCTTGCCTTCGGCTTTGGCTGGACGCCCTGCGTCGGCCCGGCGCTGGCGGCGATTTTGATGGTGGCCAGCGGCATGGGCGATCTGTGGCGCGGTGGTGCCTTGCTGGCGGTCTATGGTCTGGCCATGACGCTGCCCTTCGTGCTGGCCGCGCTGTTTGCAGGGTCGTTTCTGGGCTGGGTGGCGCGGCATCGGGCGCTGATGGGCCATGTGGAAAAGGCGATGGGGGTGATGCTGATCGTCTTTGGCCTGCTGATCGCCACCAATTCCGTCAACCTGATCGCGGATTGGATGATCCGCAATTTCGACTGGACTGCCACGCTCAAATGAACGGAGCCTGCCATGACCCGCCTGCGCCTGTTTGCCGCCGCCCTTGCCCTGATCGCCACGCCCGCCCTTGCGGCGGACCTGGGGGATGACGGGCTGCACAAGCCCGACTGGCTGCGCGAAACCTTCAAGGATCTGCGCGAAGATCTGGCCGAAGCCAATGCCGAGGGCAAAAGGCTGCTGATTACGGTGGAACAGCGCGGCTGCATCTATTGCACGAAGATGCACGAAGAGGTGTTCCCCGATCCGGCCATCGACGCGCTGATCCGCGACCATTACTTCGTCGTGCAGATGAACCTGTTCGGCGATGTCGAAGTGACGGATTTCGACGGCACGGTGCTGCCGGAAAAGGACATGGCGGTGCGTTGGGGTGTGATGTTCACCCCCACGCTGATCTTTCTGCCCGAAGAGGTTGCCGCAGACCGCACAGCGGCAGAATCGGCGGTGGCGATGATGCCCGGCGCCTTCGGCAAGGGCACCACGGCGGCGCTGCTGACCTGGGTGCGCGATCACGGATATGAGAACGGCGAGCATTTCCAGAAATTCCTCGCAAGCCGGATGAGCGCGGAAGACTGACGGCAAATGCCTGAATTTGCTGCATATATAGGAATATTCACGGATACATATATTTATGTTGCAAGCCGTGCCCCGGCGGGTCTATCGTTTCCATGGGAGAGATCAGGGAGGATCGCCATGAATCGCCAGCTCTGGCTGGCGTCAGCGGTGGCTTTGGCCGCTGCAACGCCAGCCGTCTGTGAAACCGCGCCGAAAGACGTGACCTATGCCGAGGGTGCGGTAGAGGCCTCGCTCTCTGGTGCGCCGGGCAATCCGGAAGAGGGCGTGAAGGTCATGACCACCAATGCGCTTGGCAATTGCGTGGCCTGTCACCAGATCGCCGCGCTGCCGGATGTGCAGTTTCCGGGGGATATTGCGCCGCCACTGGATGGGGTGGCGGATCGCTATTCGGAACCGCAGCTGCGCGGCATCGTCGCCAATGCCAAGATGACCTTCGAGGGCAGTTTCATGCCCGCCTTCTACAAGACCGAAGGCTTCATCCGTCCAGGCAATGGCTACACCGGCAAGGCAGCGGAAGGCGATCTGGCCCCCGTGCTGACCGCGCAGCAAATCGAAGATGTCGTGGCCTATCTGCTCACCCTCAAAGAGTGACAGGCGCCAGAGTTCAAGGAGATGACGATGAAACTGACGAGACGTGATGCCCTTTGGGCCGGTTTTGGCGGGATCGCTGCCGCGGCGCTGCCGGGCTGGGCTTTGGCTGCCACGACGGAAGAGCTGACCAACAGCTTTACCGGGGGTGCGGCGCCGGGCACCGGCGGGATTACCCTGACCGCGCCGGAAATCGCGGAAAACGGCAATACCGTTCCGGTCGAGGTGGATGCCCCGGGCGCGGTGGCGATCATGCTGCTGGCGGTTGGCAACCCCGAACCGGCCGTGGCCACCTTTACCTTCGGCCCTGCCGCGGCCAGCCAGCGGGCGGCAACCCGCATCCGTCTGGCCAAGACGCAGGATGTGGTTGCGCTGGCCAAGATGGCGGACGGATCGGTGGTGCAGGCACAGACCACCGTAAAGGTGACCATCGGCGGCTGCGGCGGCTGATTTCAGGAACAGGAGGAACGACTATGGCAGATGATGCAAAACCCCGCGTGAAGGTTCCGAAATCGGCAAAGGCGGGCGAGGCCGTCACCATCAAGGCCCTGATTTCCCACAAGATGGAATCGGGCCAGCGCAAGGATGCCGAAGGCAAGCTGATCCCGCGGTCGATCATCAACCGCTTCACCTGTGACCTGAACGGGGTCAATGTGGTGGATGTGGCGATCGACCCTGCGGTTTCAACCAACCCCTATTTCGAATTTGACGCCAAGGTGGATGCGGCGGGCGAATTCAAGTTCACCTGGTATGATGACGACGGCTCCGTCTACGAAGACGTGAAGCCGATCGAAGTCGCCTGAGCGTTGCTGGTCAAGGGAGGAGACGCCATGCAGCGCTATACCAAGACGGGATTTGCACCCCATGCCGCTGGCGCGGCACGCGGAATTGCCGCTGCGGCGGTTCTGGGCCTTGCCCTTGCGGGCGCGGCTTTTGCCGATCCGGTGGAAGATACGCTGACCATCGAAACCGATGATGGCCCGCTGACCCTGACCACCAGCGCCCCGGCGCCAGAGCATCTGAAGGATGCGATGGATACGATCTGGTCGGGCTGGCATTACCGCGAGGATGAAACCCGCGATCTGGAGCGGGATGATTTCGACAATCCGGGCATGGTGTTCGTGGATCGCGGCATCGACAGCTGGAACAAGGCCCAGGGCGCCAAGGGCGAAAGCTGCGCGGGCTGCCATCAGGGGCCGGAAACCATGGCGGGGCTGCGGGCCACGCTGCCACGGGTTGATGCGACGTCGGGCAAGCTGATGTTGATGGAAGATTACATCAACGGCTGCGTGACCGAACGCATGGGGCTGGAGGCCTGGGGCTGGACCGGGGACAAGATGAAGGACATGCTGGCGCTGATTTCCGTGCAGTCGCGCGGGATGGCGGTCAATGTCGCCATCGACGGCCCGGCTGCCGCCTTCTGGGAGAAGGGCAAGGAAATCTATTATACCCGCTTCGGTCAGCTGGAGATGTCTTGTGCCAATTGTCATGAAGACAATCAGGGGATGATGATCCGGGCCGACCATCTGAGTCAGGGCCAGATCAATGGCTTTCCGGCCTATCGTCTGAAAGATGCGGGCATCCTTTCGGCACAGCAGCGCTTCGTCGGTTGTGTGCGTGATACCCGTGCCGAAACCTTCAAGGCCGGATCTGACGAGTTCAAGGCGCTGGAGCTTTATGTCGCCTCGCGCGGTAACGGGCTGAGCGTCGAGGGCGTATCTGTCCGGCACTGACCCCATCGGCCGCCGGGCGACTGGCGGCCGCATCTTCCCCCATCACATTGGCAGCCGGACCGGCGCGCGTTGTCGCGCGGCAGGTCTGGCCATGCCGGAAAGACCAGACGCAGACGAGGAGACCGGGATGATCACCCGCCGCGAGTTCATGCAGGCCGCCATGGCCACATCGGCCATCATCGGGGCATCCGGTTTCGGCAATTGGGCAAAACTGGCAGCCCAGCAGGCGCTGACACAGGATCAGCTGCTGCAGTTCGATGATTTCGGCAATGTCACCCTGATCCATATCACCGACATCCATGCCCAGCTGAAACCCGTCTGGTTCCGCGAGCCGGAGATCAATCTGGGCGTGGGCGATGCCAAGGGCCATGTGCCGCATGTGACGGGCGCCGATTTCCAGAAGATGTTCGGGATCGCACCGAAATCGCCCGAAGCCTATGCGCTGACCTACCCGGATTTTGAATCTCTGGGCCGGGCCTATGGCAAGATGGGCGGGATGGACCGGGTGGCCACCGTGGTCAAGGCGATCCGCGCCGCGCGCCCTGATGCGATCCTGCTGGACGGGGGCGATACCTGGCACGGGTCGATGAGTTCGTTGCTGACCAAGGGGCAGGACATGGTGAATGTCATGAACCAGCTGGGTGTGGAGGCGATGACCAGCCACTGGGAATGGACCTATGGCCAGGAGCGGGTGAAGGAGATCGTGGAGACGCTGCCCTTCCCCTTCCTTGGTGCCAATATCTTTGACGTGGAATGGGATGAACCGGCGTTCGAGCCCTACAAGATCTTCGAAAAGGGCGGGCTGCGGATTGCGGTGATCGGCCAGGCCTTCCCCTATATGCCCATCGCCAATCCGAAATGGATGTTCCCCGATTACAGCTTTGGCATCCGCGAGGAACGGATGCAGGAAATGGTGGATGAGGTGCGCGCCGAGGGCGTGGATCTGGTGGTCTGCCTCAGCCACAATGGCTTTGACGTCGACAGGAAGATGGTCAGCCGGGTGAAGGGGATCGACGTGATCCTGACCGGCCATACCCATGATGCCGTGCCCGAACCCGTGCTGGTGGGCGAGACGATCCTGATTGCCAGCGGATCGAACGGCAAGTTCGTGTCCCGCGTCGATCTGGATGTGCGCGATGGACGGATGATGGGGTTCCGACACAAGCTGATCCCTGTCTTTTCCGATGTGATCGCGCCCGATGCCGAAATGGCCACGCTGATCGACGCGGAACGCGCGCCGTTCAAGGCGCAGCTGGAAGAGCAGATCGGCACCACTGAAAGCCTGCTGTATCGGCGGGGCAATTTCAACGGCACCTGGGATGACCTGATCTGCAATGCCATCCGCAGCGAACGCGATGCGCAGATCGCCATGTCGCCCGGCGTGCGCTGGGGCACCTCGCTTCTGCCCGGCGATGCGATCACCCGCGAAGACATCCACAACGTCACCTCGATGACCTATGGCGCCTGCTACCGCACCGAAATGACGGGCGAGACGCTGAAGACCATTCTGGAAGATGTGGCCGACAACCTGTTCAACACCGATCCCTATTACCAGCAGGGCGGCGACATGGTGCGCGTGGGCGGGCTGGCCTATGCCATCGACGTGTCGAAACCGATTGGCGAACGGATTTCCGCGCTGGCGCTGGCCGATACCGGCGAAGCGGTGGATGCCGCGAAATCTTACACCGTGGCGGGCTGGGCCAGCGTCAACGAAGGCACCGAAGGCCCGCAGATCTGGGACGTGCTGGAGGCACATATCCGCAAGATCGGCACCGTGCGGCTTGAACCCAATACCTCGGTCACCGTGACCGGCATCTGAAACCAAGGAAGGAGCGTTCGCCATGTCTGATGACCGGATGACCGACGAACCCGTAACCGGCCCCTCGCGCCGCGGCTTCCTCCGCTCGTCGGCGCTGGCCGGGGCGGGGCTGGTGGCTGGGGCCACCACCGCAAAGGCGGCGGGGCCTGACCCGCTGATTACCGAAGTGCAGGATTGGGCCTCGGCCTTCGGCGATCCGGTGGATGCCGCGCCCTATGGCATGCCCATCCGCTTTGAAGGCCATGTGACCCGGCGCAATGTCGAATGGCTGACGGAAAGCCCCGTCAGCTCGATCAACTTCACGCCGATCCATGCGCTGGAAGGCACGATCACCCCGCAGGGCTGCGCGTTCGAGCGGCACCATTCCGGCGCCATCGAACTGTCGAAGCAGGATTACCGGCTGATGATCAACGGGCTGGTGGAAAAGCCGCTGGTCTTCAGCTTCGAGGATCTGCTGCGCTTTCCGCGCCATGTGACGGTGGCCTTCTGCGAATGTGCGGCCAATGGCGGCATGGAATGGGGCGGGGCCCAGCTGGAAGGCTGCCAATATACCCAGGGCATGATCCATAACATGGAATATACCGGCATCCCGCTGCGCTATCTGCTGGAAGAGGCGGGGGTGAAGCCCGAGGGCAAATGGGTCTACGCCGAAGGCGCCGATGCCAGTTCCAACGGCCGTTCCATCCCGCTGGAAAAGGCGATGGATGACGTGCTGGTGGCCTTTTTCGCCAATGGCGAGGCGTTGCGCAAGGAGCATGGCTATCCCGTCCGGCTGGTGGTGCCGGGGTGGGAGGGCAACATGTGGATCAAGTGGTTGCGTCGTCTGGGCATCTACGATCAGGCGGTGGAAAGCCGCGAGGAAACCTCGAAATACACCGACATGATGCCCGATGGCCGGGCGCGCAAATGGACCTGGGTGATGGATGCCAAATCTGTCATCACCTCGCCCAGCCCGCAGGTGCCGATCCGCCACGGCCAGGGGCCGCTGGTCATCACCGGGCTGGCCTGGTCGGGCAATGGCCGCATCACCCGGGTCGATGTCTCGCTGGATGGGGGCCGCAACTGGCAGGAGGCGCGGATTTCCGGCGATGCGAAAGCCAAGGCGCTGACCCGCTTCCATCTGGATATCAACTGGGATGGGCAGGAAATGTTCCTGCAATCGCGGGCCATCGACGACACCGGCTATGTGCAGCCGACCAAGGCCGCCCTGCGCGACATTCGCGGGTTGAACAATGTCTACCACAACAACGGCATCCAGACCTGGTGGATCAAGGCGGATGGGGAGGTCGAGAATGTCGAGATCGCGTAACCTTCTCCTAGGATCGGCGCTGACGTTTTCGGTGCTGGCCGGGCCTGCTGTTGCCGAAAAGCTGGGTCTTGGCCGCGAAGCCTTACCCGAAGAGATCGAGGCCTGGGATGTGGCGGTGCTGCCCGATGGCACCGGCCTGCCCGAAGGATCGGGCGATGTGGCGACGGGCGAAGAAGTGTTCGCCGAAAAATGCGCCGCCTGCCACGGCGAATTTGCCGAAGGGCTGGACAGCTGGCCGGTGCTGGCGGGGGGCGAAGGCTCGTTGACCGATCCGCGCCCGGTCAAAACCGTGGGCAGCTACTGGCCCTATCTGTCCACCGTGTTCGATTACGTTCATCGTTCGATGCCCTTTGGCGCGGCGCAGACGGTGACGGCGGACGAAACCTATGCGATCACCGCTTTCCTTTTGTATTCCAACGGGTTGGTGGAAGATGACTTCGTGCTGTCGAAAGATAATTTCACCGAAATCAAGATGCCCAATGCCGAAGGCTTCTATCCCGACGACCGGCCGGAAACCGAATATGTGAAGTTCCGCACGGAACCTTGCATGGCCGATTGTGTGCCGGGCACGCCCGAAATCACCAAACGCGCCGTCGATCTGAACGTGACGCCGGAAGATCCGGATGGTCGCCCGGCGGGCAGCCTGCCCGATCTGCGGGTCCCTGCCGCCGTGCAGCCGGTGGCGGCCGAGGCAGAGGCGGTGGAAGCCCCCGCCGAACCCGCCACAGAACCCACTGCCGCCGAGGCACCGGTAGCGGAACCCGCCGCCGCCGACCCGGCACTGGTGGCTGCGGGCGAGAAGGTGTTCAAGAAATGCGCCGCCTGTCACAAGCTGGGCGAGGGTGCAAAGAACGGCACCGGGCCGGTGCTGAACGGCATTGTGGGCCATGCGGCGGGCGCGGTGGACGGCTTCAAATATTCCAAGCCGCTGGCCGATATGGCGGCGGGCGGTCTGGTCTGGGATGATGCTGCGCTGCAGGCCTTTCTTGAAAACCCCAAGGGCTTCATGAAAGGCACCAAAATGTCCTTCGCGGGGCTGAAAAAGCCCGAGGATCGCGCGGCGGTGATCGCCTATCTATCCACCTTCGGGAAATAGATGATGGCCGGGCGCAGAGTGTTCCTTGCTGCGCTGGTCTTCGCCGCGGCCTGGGGCATCCCGGCCGTGGCGGAAGATATCGGTGATGCCGTGCGGGGCGAGACGGTGTTCCAGCGGCAATGTTCGGCCTGCCACCAGATCGGGCCAGAGGCGGTGAACCGCGCCGGCCCGCGCCTGAACGGCATCTTCGGTCGCCGGGCCGGGGCGCTGGCGGATTTCAGCTATTCCAAGGCCATGGCCCGGATGGGCAATGATGGCCTGACCTGGACGCTGGAAACGCTGGATGCCTATGTCGCAAACCCCAAGGCGCTGGTTTCGGGCACGCGGATGAACTATCGCGGCCTGGCCGATCCGCAGGCGCGCGCCGCGCTGCTGGCCTATCTGCGCGAATGGTCCGACCGACCGCGCGACATTCCCGAAGCCGAACCCACCGCCCGCAAGACCGATCATGACCTTGATCCGGCGATCCTGGGGATCAAGGGCGATCCGGCCTATGGCGAATATCTGTCGTCGGAATGTACAACCTGCCACCAGCGCGACGGATCGGATCAGGGCATCCCCTCGATCGCCGCATGGCCTGCCGAGGATTTCGTGGTGGCCATGCACGCCTACAAGCAGAAGCTGCGCCCGCATCCGGTGATGCAGATGATGGCGGGCCGCCTGTCGGATGAGGAAATCGCGGCGCTGGCCGCCTATTTCTCCACGCTTGACTAAGCCAGAGACGCGGAGCCAACCGCGCCCGGCATCACCGCGCATCTGGGAGGAAACGCGCATGATATTGACCAGACGGACCATTCTGAGAACGGGCCTTGCTGCGACCGGCCTGCTTTACGCGCCCATGGTGCTGGGCCAGGCAAAGCCGAAGGTCGTGGTGATCGGCGGCGGGGCGGGCGGTGCGACAGCGGCGCGCTATCTGGCCAAGGACAGCGCAGGCGCGCTGGATATCACGCTGATCGAGGCGAACCCGGTTTACACCACCTGCTTCTTTTCGAACCTTTATCTGGGGGGCTTCCGCGAGTTCGAAAGCCTGCAACACGGCTATGACAAGGTTGCCGCCGGTGGCGTGAGCGTCATCAATGACATGGCGACGGCGGTGGACCGCGCGGCGAAAACCGTCACGCTGGCGGGCGGGCAGGTGCTGCTCTATGACCGGCTGATCCTGTCGCCCGGCATTGATTTCAAGGATGGCTCGGTTCCGGGATGGAGCCTGGATGTGGCCGAGGTGATGCCCCATGCCTACAAGGCCGGGCCGCAGACCCAGCTGTTGAAGAAGATGGTCGAGGAAATGCCGCAGGGGGGCACCTTTGCCATGGTCGCCCCGCCCAACCCCTATCGCTGCCCGCCGGGGCCTTATGAGCGTATCAGCATGGTGGCGCATGTGCTGAAGCAGAAGAACCCCACAGCCAAGATCCTGGTGCTGGACCCGAAGGAGAAATACTCGAAACAGGCACTGTTCGAGGAAGGCTGGGCGCGCCACTACGACGGGATGGTGGAATGGGTCGGCCCTGATTTCGGCGGTGCTGCGGTGGAAGTGCGCGCCGATACCATGGAAGTGGTGGTCGAGGGCGAGGCGCAGAAGGTGGATGTCTGCAACGTCATCCCTGGGCAGGTGGCGGGCAAGATCGCGGCAATCGCGGGGGTGACGGATGAAACCGGCTGGGCGCCGGTGCATCCCGACACGATGAAGTCGAAGATGGATGAAAACATCTGGGTTCTGGGTGACAGTTCTGCGCAGGGCGACATGCCGAAATCCGGCTTTTCCGCCAATAGCCAGGCCAAGGTGGCCGCCATGACGATCCGGGGCGAGCTGCTGCAATCCAAGGTCTTTCCGGCGCGCTATTCCAACACCTGCTGGTCGCTGATCGCGCCGGATGACGGGGTGAAGGTGGGGGCATCCTACGAACCCACGCCGGAAAAGATCGCCTCGGTCGAAAGTTTCATCAGCCAGACGGGCGAGGATGCCGCGCTGCGCAAGGCGACCTATGAGGAAAGCCTTGGCTGGTATGCGGGCATCACCGCCGACATCTTTGGCTGAAACCATCCGTCCCTGACTGCGGGCGCCTTGCGGGGCGCCCGGTTTTTCCCGTTTGAACAGGTGCCCCATGCTGACCCGCCGCCATATCCTGACCCTGGCCGCTGCCGCCCTTGCCACGCCATTGGCGCCGCGCCGCATCTGGGCCGGTGCCACACTCGATCTGGGCGCGATGCGCATCGACACGCTGTCGGATGGCAATCTCGTGCTGCCCGGCGATTTCATACTGGGCGGGATGCCGCAGGCGGAGATGCAGGCGATCATCAGCAAATATGGTCTGCCCACCGATCAGCTGACACCGCCCTGCAACGTCACCCTGCTGCGGGACGGCACCCATACCGTGCTGTTTGATGTGGGGGCAGGCCCGGATTTCCAGCCTACGGCGGGCAAGCTGGCCGAGGCGCTGGCCGCGCTGGATCTGACGCCCGAGGATGTGACGCATGTGCTGTTCACCCATGGCCACCCCGATCACCTCTGGGGCTTGCTGGATGACTTCGACGAGCCGGTTTTCACCAATGCCGAACTGGTGATCGGTCAGGCCGAATATGATTACTGGATGAACCCCGAAACGGTTGCCAGCATCGGCGACGCACGCACCACCTTTGCCGTGGGCGCGGCGCGCAGGCTGGGCGTGGTGGCCGATACCATCCGCAAGCTGGCCGATGGCGAAGAGGTGCTGCCCGGCATCGCCGCCCGGCTGACCCCGGGCCATACGCCGGGCCACATGGCCTATGAGGTGGGGAACGGATCGAATACCGCCATGGTGCTGGGCGATTGCATCGGCAATCATCACGTCGCTTTTGAACGGCCGGATTGGGCCTCGGGTTCCGATCAGGACGGGGCTTTGGCGGCGGCCACCCGCAGCGCGCTGTTGCAGCGGCTGGCGGCGGAACAGATCGCGATTGTCGGCTATCATCTGCCCGGCGGGGGCATCGGCCGGGCCGAGGCGGTGGATGGCGGCTATCGCTTTGTGGAGGAGGCGTGATGCTGCGCCTGTCGCTTCTGGCCTGCCTGATGGCGGGCGCGGCCTTCGCATCCGAAGACATCCCGGACCAGTATCCGCAATCGGTGCTTTACGCCAAACCCTATGAGGTGATCCCGGGCGTGTTTTCCGCCATCGGTGCCACCGCCCCGCCCACCTATGAAAACGCGGGCCACAACAACAACCTCAGCTTCATCGTCACGGGCGATGGCGTGATCGTTGTCAATTCTGGCGCCAGCTGGAAACTGGCCGAGGCGTTGCATGGCGAAATCCGCGCCGTCACCGATCAGCCGGTGAAGCTGGTGATCGTGGAAAACGGGCAGGGCCATGCCATGCTGGGCAATGGCTATTGGGTGGCGCAGGGCGTGCCGGTGCTGGCGCATGTCGAGGCCGCGGCCGAATTTGCAGACAGCGCGCCACAGGCGCTGAGGGCGCTGCAGGCCTATGCGAAGGAAAATGCCGAAGGCACGGTGATCGCGCCGCCGACCGAAACCTTCACCGACCGCCGGGTGATCGAAATGGGCGGGGTGACGGTAGAGGTGCTGCACCTTGGCCCGGCGCATAGCCCCGGCGATACGCAGGTCTGGTTGCCGGATTGGGGTCTGATGATCGCGGGCGACATCGCCTTTCACGAAAGGATGCCGCCGATCTTTGAAGGCACCTGCACCGCCTGCTGGATCGAGACCTGGGACAAGGCGCTGATGCCGCTGGCGCCCACTTACGTCATCCCCGGCCATGGCCACCCCACCAATCTGGCGCAGGTCACCCGCTATACCCGCGACTACCTGCTGGACCTGCGCGAAAAGATCGGCGCGCATATCGAAGCGGGCGGCGATCTGGCCGGGGCCTATTATGTGGATCAGGCACGCTGGCAGCGGCTGGACACGTTCGAGGAACTGGCCACCAAGAACGCGGGCGTGGTGTTTTCGGAAATGGAGTTCGAATAGCTGTCAGGCCGGGGCGCGCTGCCCGGCCTGATCCACCAGCGCATCGGTGATCGCGGCGCCGATCCACATGCAGAGCAGCGCGAGCCATGCGGTGGCCACGAAGATCGACACGCCGGTGACACCCGCGCCGATGGCACAGCCCCCGGCCAGCATGGCGCCAAAACCCATCAGCACCGCCCCGGCCATCGACCGCCGCATCTGGCTTTCGCCGTCAAAGCCCTGAAACGCCAACTCTCCCTTCAGCGCAGCCGAGATCAGCGCCCCCAGAAATACCCCCGGCACCAGCCCGATATCGAAATCCAGCACCGGGTTTTCTGTCAGGAAAAACATCAGCATATTCGCCGAAGGGCCGGAAAAGGTTGCCGAAGTCACGCTGACCGGATCGAAGGCCTGCTGCGACAGGGTGAAGGTCAGCACCCAGCCAAGCGCCACCGCAAAACCCACGCCCGAGGCGAAGATCAGCCGTGCTGCGCCGATGCGGTTCTGCCGCGCCAGCCCCAGTGCCAGGGCGGCGCAGGCCAGACCAAGCGCCAGCCCGGTTTCCTGCGGTAGCGCCAGCGCCGCCAGCAGATCGACATTCCGCCCCCCCGGCGTCACCCACAGCCCGGCCAGCCATTGCCGCGCGGGCGCCAGCCAGCCATGCAGCGCCATCTGCGCCACCACCGCGAAGATCAGCCCCGAAATCACCGACCGCAGATTGCCGGTGGCCGCCAGCACCAGCAGCCGCCCCGAACAGCCGCGCGCCAGCACCATGCCCGCGCCGAACATCAGCCCGCCGATCACCGCCCCCGACCATGATCCCGCCACCGCCATCATCCGCGCCTCTTCGGCGCGAAACAGGCCCAGCAGCTGCGCGCCCTGCACCCAGATCAGCGCGGTGGAAAAGGTCAGCAGCCAGACGGCGACCTTCGGCCCCAGCGCGCCCCGGGCAAATTCTACCGTGGCCGCCCGCAGGCAGAAGGCCGACCGCTGCGCCGAAAAGCCGAAGACGGCGCCGGTCAGCAGACCCAGCAGCGCGGCAAGCTGTGGTTCCGGCAGATGATCCAGCAGAAATTCGAACATCCATGTCCCCCCGTTTCGTGGCTGGATAGCCGGGCGGGGGGCCATTGTCGTTGATCTGCGTCAGACTGGCTTTGCGCGGCCAGATGCGTGGGAAAATGTTCACCCGTGTCCGGAACCGCGATCATCCCTTGCCAGATGCCGATATTCCGCACCCCGACATCCGCCACCAAGCTCTGCGCCGCCGCCTTCTGCCCCCGCCATTTCGGGGCAGAAGGGCTGCGCTGCTGACTTTGCCGTGGGTAAGACGCCGGGGCGGGCATCGCCCCGGCAAACGGCGTCACCTGTTGCCGTCGATCCATTTCGACATCAGGCCCCGGTCCTGAAAACATTCGTCCGGCACCGCCCGCCGCTTGGTCCGGGCAAGACGTTCGGCAAAGGCCACCTGTTTCGAACTGGGCCGCTGATCAGTGGCACTGGCAGGGGCCAGTTTCGCCTGCGCGTCGATCCAGGCGCTGAGCGTGCGGCGATCCTGTTGCACATTCCAGGGCAGCAGCGTCTGATTGCGTAGGGCAAGTGCCCGCGCATAGGCAATCTGCCGGGGCGTGGCAGGCAGGGCAAAGGTCGTTTCATCCATGATCGGACTCCCTTGCTGGATGGAAGTCAAATATAGAACGAAACAGGAACAAATTCAAGTCAGCTGAACAGCGCCCGACGATACCGCCAAGATCAGCCGGTGATATGCCTGCGCCGCACGGTGGCGGGCCGCCCGGGCAAGGCCATCCGTGCATCATTGCGGGCCCGCTCTGCGATCACCTTGCCCCGCGATATGACGCACAGCCGGTCTGGCCGCAGGCGCAATGCCTCCACCGGATGTCCCGCATCCAGCACCACCAGCGAAGCGCGACAGCCCGGGGCCAGCCCGTAATCCGCAAGGTTCATGATCTGCGCATTATGTTCGGTGACCATGGTGAAGCAGCGCGCCATTTCCGCCGGATGCGTCATCTGCGCGACATGCAGCCCCATGAAGGCCACATCCAGCATGTCGCCGGTGCCCAGGCTGTACCACGGGTCCAGCACGCAATCCTGCCCCCAGCCAACGGTGATGCCCTGCGCCTGCATCTCTTTCACCCGCGTCAGCCCGCGCCGCTTGGGGAAGGTGTCGTGCCGTCCCTGCAGGGTGATGTTGATCAGCGGGTTGGGGATCGCCGTCATCCCGCTTTCCGCGATCAGCGCCAGCAGCTTCGAGACATAGTAATTGTCCATCGAATGCATCGAGGTCAGATGGCTGCCCGCCGCCCGCGCCCCCAGCCCATGCCGTGTCACCTCGGCCGCCAGGGTTTCCACATGGCGGCTGAGCGGATCATCGGTTTCGTCGCAATGGATATCCAGCAGCAACCCGCGTTCCGCTGCAATCCGCGCCAC
>Ga0154534_1002_pt1 | contig 18308 bp, 10 predicted proteins | sample RifGroF1_FD_105677 | JGI IMG/M metagenome (GOLD analysis project Ga0154534, IMG submission 105677) | Rhodobacteraceae bacterium GWF1_65_7 | reverse complement strand
CCGAGGCGCATGATACCCCGGTGATCGGCTGGCAGGGCAAATGGGCCAATACCCTGCGCCTGTGGTCGGCCAAGCCCACCACGCTGTTCGATCTGGATCGCTTCAACCGCGGCGATTACGCCGCCGCCGCCGAACCAGAGGCGCTGGCCCGCACGCTCAGCCGCGTGCTTTATCCCGATGACACCACCTATCAGGGCAAGGAACTGCGGCTGAAGCAGGAATTCCTGCTCACCTCTGCCGCGCTGCAGGATATCCTGCGCCGCCACATGGCGGGCGGCTATGCCATCACCGATCTGCCGAAACATGTGGCGATCCAGATGAACGACACCCATCCCGCGATTGCCGGGCCGGAACTGATCCGCCTGCTGGTCGATGAACACGGCATGGAATTCGAACCCGCGCTGGAAACCGCGCAGGCCTGTCTGGGCTATACCAACCACACCCTGCTGCCCGAGGCGCTGGAGCGTTGGGCCACCTTCACCTTCGGCAATGTGCTGCCGCGCCACATGCAGATCGTCGAACGGATCGACAGCTGGCACAAGGCCAAGCATCCCACCCGCCCGCACTGGGTGGGCATCGTCAAGCACCACGAGGTGCGGATGGGCGAACTGGCCGTCATCATGGCGCATAAGGTGAACGGGGTTTCGGCGCTGCATTCCGATCTGGTGAAGAAGAACCTGTTCAACGAACTGGAAACCCTGAACCCCGGCCATATCATCAACCAGACCAACGGGGTGACGCCGCGCCGCTGGCTGAAGATGTGCAACCGCCCGCTGGCGGCACTGATTACCAAAACCATCGGCGAAGGCTGGGAGGCCGATCTGGACCGGCTGAAAGAGCTGGAACCGCATGTGGCCAAGAAGCCCTTCCTCAAGGCCTTCGATGCCGCCAAGCGGCAGAACAAGGTCGATCTGGCTGCATGGATCCAGGATCACTGCGGCGTCACCGTCTCGCCCGATGCGCTGTTCGATGTGCAAGTGAAGCGCATCCACGAATACAAGCGCCAGCTGCTGAACATTCTGGAAACCATCGCGCGCTATCACGACATCAAGCAGAACCCCGAGGCTGACTGGGTGCCGCGCGTCAAGATCTTCGGTGGCAAATCGGCGCCGGGCTATGCGGTGGCCAAGGAAATCATCCACCTCATCAATGATGTGGCCTCGGTGGTGAATAACGATCCCGAAATCGGCGACAAGCTGAAGATCGTCTATCCCGAAAACTACAATGTCAGCATGGCCGAACGGCTGATCCCGGCGGCAGATCTGTCCGAACAGATCTCCACTGCGGGCAAAGAGGCGTCGGGCACCGGCAACATGAAGTTCATGATGAACGGCGCGCCCACCATCGGCACGCTGGATGGCGCCAATGTGGAAATCCTGCAAGAGGTGGGGGCGGAAAACTTCTTCCTGTTCGGTCTGACTGCCGAAGAGGTGGGGCCGCGCCGCGCCAATCCCGATCATGCCCGCGATGCCATCGCCGCCAGCCAGTCCTTGCAGGATGTGCTGCAGATGATCGCCGAAGGCCGGTTCAACCCCGAAGAGCCGGGCCGCTATCATCAGCTGGTCCATCGCGTCTGGCATCATGATTATTTCCTCGTCGCATCCGATTTCGACGCCTATCGTGAAGCGCAGGCCGAGGTGGACCGCGCCTATGCCGATCGTGACCGCTGGGTGAAGATGGCGGCGCTGAACACCGCGCGGTCGGGCTTCTTCTCGTCCGACCGGACGATCAAGGGATACATGGCCGATATCTGGGAACTGCCATCGGCCCTGTGATCCCGACATTCGCGGCGCCGGGCGAACCGGCGCCGCAGCAGAAGATTTCGCATGAGGGGGGAGACATGGCGAAAGCAGGGACCAAGGCCGGAGGCGGGGCCCGCAAGGGCATGACCGCGCTGGTGGATGCCGCTACCGCCGAAGCGATCCGGCACGGGGGGCATGGTGATCCGTTCGCGGTGCTGGGGCCGCATGATGTGGCGGGCGAAACCGTGCTGCGGGTGTTCCAGCCCGGCGCGGATCATGTCTGGGCGCTGACCCCCGATCCCGTGCCGCTGGAGGCGCTGGGTGACGGTATGTTTGCGGGACGGCTGGCGGGACGCATACCATACAGTTTGCGGGCAGAGGGAAGCGGCACAACCTGGGAATGGCAAGACCCCTACCGCTTCGGCCCCGTTCTGGGCGAGCTGGACGAATACCTGCTGGGCGAAGGCACGCATCAGCGGCTCTGGCAGGTGCTGGGCGCCCATGTGATGACCCATGAAGGTGCCGAAGGCACCCATTTTGCCGTCTGGGCGCCCAGTGCCGAGCGGGTTTCCGTGGTGGGCGATTTCAACATATGGGATGGCCGCCGCCACCCGATGCGCAAGCGCGGCGCCACGGGCGTGTGGGAAATCTTCATCCCCGGTCTGGGCGAAGGTACTGTTTACAAATACGAAATCCGTGGCCCCGGGGGCGCGCTCTTGCCGCTGAAGGCCGATCCGGTGGGCTTTGGGTCGGAACATGCGCCCAAGAATGCCTCGGTGGTGCGGCGCATTGACGGCGCCGACTGGCAGGATGACGCTTGGATGGAAACCCGCGCTGCCCGGCACCGGATCGACGCGCCGATGTCGGTCTACGAGGTGCATCTGGGGTCGTGGAAACGCGCGCCCGGCGGGCGGATGCTCAGCTATCTGGAACTGGCCGATCAGCTGATGGATTACGCCGCCGATATGGGATTCACCCATATCGAACTGCTGCCAGTTTCCGAATATCCTTTCGACGGCAGCTGGGGTTACCAGCCGGTCGGGCTGTTTGCGCCCACCATCCGCCACGGCACCCCGGCCGAGTTTCGCGCCATGGTGGATGCCGCGCATCGCAAGGGGCTTGGACTGATTCTGGATTGGGTGCCGGGGCATTTTCCCACCGATCCGCATGGGCTTGGCCAGTTCGACGGCACCGCGCTTTATGAACATGCCGACCCGCGCGAGGGGTTCCATCAGGATTGGAACACGCTCATCTACAACTATGGCCGGACGGAAGTGCAGAACTTCCTTGTGTCCAACGCCCTGTATTGGCTTGAGGAATTTCATATCGACGGGCTGCGCGTCGATGCTGTGGCCTCGATGCTCTACCGCGATTATTCGCGCAATGCGGGCGAATGGGTGCCCAACAAGGATGGCGGGCGCGAGAATTACGAAGCCATCGCCATGATGCGGCGCATGAACGAAACCGCCTATGTCGAATGCCCCGGCATCGTGACGATTGCCGAGGAAAGCACCGCCTTTCCCGGCGTGTCGCGGCCGGTGAACTGGGGCGGGCTGGGCTTCGGGTTCAAGTGGAACATGGGCTGGATGAATGACACGCTCAGCTACATGGGGCGCGATCCGGTCTATCGGAAATACCACCATCACCAGATGACCTTCGGCCTGCATTACGCCTGGTCGGAAAACTACATCCTGCCGATCAGCCATGACGAGGTGGTGCATGGCAAGGGCAGCATGTTGGAACGGATGCCGGGGAATGATGAACAGAAGTTCGCAAACCTGCGCGCCTATTACGGTTTCATGTGGGGGCATCCGGGCAAGAAGCTGCTGTTCATGGGCTGCGAATTCGCCCAGGCGCGCGAATGGAACTACAGCCAGAGCCTGGACTGGCACCTGCTGGAAGATCCGCAGCACGGCGCAGACCACAGCGGAATGCAGCGGCTGATCCGCGATCTGAACACGCTTTATCGTGGCACGCCCGCGCTGCATGTGAACGATACCCGGCCCGAAGGCTTTGAATGGCTGGAATCGAATGATGCCGAAGGATCGACCTATGCCTGGCTGCGCAAGGGGGCGGCGGGGGATGCCATGGTGGCGGTGGTCGTGAACATGACCCCGGTAGAGCGGCGGCTGCGCGTCGGTCTGCCAGAGACCGGGCTTTGGGAGGAAGTTTTGAACACGGATGCCGCCGTTTATGGCGGTGGCAACCGCGGCAATATGGGAGGCGTGCAGGCGGAGCCAACCGCTTGGCACGGACAGGAATTTTCGGCCATGATCACCGTGCCGCCGCTGGCGGCCGTGTTCCTGCGCCAGTCAAAGGTTTGAGGGCGGATAAGCCCGAGGGAGGACAGTAATGAAAGCAAGACCCAATCAAAGGCTCTCGTCGCAGGCCATGGCCTTCGTTCTGGCGGGCGGGCGCGGTTCGCGCCTGAAAGAGCTGACAGACCGGCGCGCGAAACCGGCCGTCTATTTTGGTGGCAAGACCCGGATCATCGACTTTGCGCTGTCGAATGCGGTGAATTCCGGCATCCGCAAGATGGCCATCGCCACGCAATACAAGGCGCACAGCCTGATCCGCCACATGCAGCGCGGCTGGAGCTTCTTTCGGGCGGAGCGGAACGAATATCTGGACATCCTGCCCGCCAGCCAGCGGGTGAACGAGAACAAATGGTATATGGGCACCGCCGATGCGGTGACGCAGAACATCGACATCGTGGATGATTACGATGTGAAATACATCATCATCCTGGCGGGCGATCACATCTACAAGATGGATTACGAGGTGATGCTGCAACAGCACGTCGCCACCGGCGCCGATGTGACCATCGGCTGTCTGACCGTGCCGAAGGAAGAGGCCACAGCCTTTGGCGTGATGCATGTCGATGCCACCGGGCGCATCACCGATTTCCTGGAAAAACCCGCCAATCCGCCGACCATTCCGGGCGATCCGGCCAATTCGCTGGCCTCGATGGGGATCTATGTCTTCGATTGGGCCTTCCTGCGGGAATTGCTGATCCAGGATGCCGAAGACCCGAATTCCAGCCATGATTTCGGCAATGACATCATCCCGCAGATCGTGGCGGGCGGCAAGGCGATGGCGCACAAGTTCAGCGAAAGCTGCGTGACCACGGGGCTGGAGGATGAGCCTTACTGGCGCGATGTGGGCACCATTGATGCCTTCTGGCAGGCCAATATCGACCTGACGGAATTCGTGCCCAAGCTGGATCTTTACGACAACAGCTGGCCGATCTGGACCTATGCCGAACTGGTGCCGCCTGCGAAGTTCATCCATGACGAGGACGGGCGGCGCGGTTCGGCGATTTCGTCGCTGGTGTCTGGGGATTGCATCGTTTCGGGGTCGGAGGTGCGCAATTCGCTGCTGTTCACCGGCTGCCGGACGCACAGCTATGCCAGCCTCGACCATGTGGTGGCGCTGCCGCATGTCGATGTGGGGCGCAATGCAGAGCTGAGCAATTGCGTGATCGACCGCGGGGTCAAGATCCCCAACAAGCTGGTGGTGGGGCAAGACCCTGACGAAGATGCGAAATGGTTCCGCCGGTCGGAAGGCGGGGTGGTGCTCATCACGCAGGACATGATCGACCGCTGGTCGCGCGCCAAGCTGTGACCGGCTGATTTGCGGATAGGCCGGGGGGCTGTCTGCCCCCCGGACCCCCCGAGGATATTTGGGCCAAGATGAAGGGCAAGGTGGTGGCAGGCATGGAGATGAAGCGGGTTCTTTCGGTGGCTTCGGAATGCGTGCCGCTGGTGAAGACGGGCGGGCTGGCCGATGTGGTGGGCGCGCTGCCGGGCGCGCTGGCCGGGGCGGGCTGGCAGATGCGGGTGTTGATGCCCGCCTATCGCGCGCTGCGGGCGCAGATCGCCGGTTGGCCGGAGGTGTTTGCCGAGGCCGATCTGTTCGGCGGGTCTGCGGTGGTGAAGGCGGGCGAAGTGGCAGGGGTGCAGATGCTGCTGGTGGATGCGCCGCATCTTTATGACCGTGATGGCGGCCCCTATAATGTGGGCGGCAGCGACTGGCCCGACAATCCGCGCCGCTTTGCCGCGCTGAGCTGGATCGCGGCGCGGATCGCGCGGGAAGGGCTGGGCGATGGCTGGCGGCCGCAGGTGCTTCATGCGCATGACTGGCAGGCGGGCTTTGCCCCGGCCTATCTGGCCTTCGGCGGGCCGCGCGATGTGGCCAGTGTGATGACTATCCACAACATCGCCTTTCAGGGCTGGGCCGATGCCGGGCAGCTGGCAGCTTTGCGGCTGCCGGGGCACGAGTTTCATCCGGCCTCGCTGGAGTATTATGGTGGGTTGTCGAGCCTGAAGGCGGGCCTCGTGACGGCGGACCGCATCACCACCGTTTCGCCCAGCTATGCGGCCGAGCTGATGCGGCCGGAATTCGGCATGGGGCTGCAGGGGGTGATTGCGGCGCGTGCGGCGGATGTGGCGGGCATCCTGAACGGGGTGGATGCCGGTGTCTGGGCGCCCGAGGCGGAGCCGGTGCCCTATGATGCGCGGCGGATGAAGGGCAAGGCGGAAAACCGCGCGGCGCTGTGCGCGGAATTCGGGCTGGACGTGCCGGGGCCGCTGGCCATCGTGGTCAGCCGGATGACCGATCAGAAGGGCATCGACCTGCTGCCACAGGTGCTGCCGGAATTCATCGCGGCGGGCGGCGGGCTGGCCATGCTGGGATCAGGTGATCCGGCGCTGGAGGCGGCGATGCTGGCCATGGTGGCGCGTTTTCCGGGCCGGGTGGGGGTGCGGATCGGCTATGACGAAGGGCTGAGCCACCGGCTGTTTGCGGGGGGGGATGCGGTGCTGGTGCCCTCGCGGTTCGAGCCTTGCGGGCTGACGCAGATGTATGGGCTGCGCTATGGCACCGTGCCGGTGGTGGCGGCGGTGGGCGGGCTGGCCGATACGGTGATCCATGCCAACCCGGCGGCGCTGGCCAGCGGGGTGGCGACCGGCATCACCTTCCATCCCACCGATGCCACCGCCTTTGCCCAGGCGTTGCGCCAGCTGGTGGCGCTGCATGGCGATCCGGCGCAATGGGCCAGGGTGCAGAAGCGCGCCATGGCACAGCCGGTGGGATGGGAGGCCTCGGCCGCCGAATATGCCCGGCTGTATGACAGCATCCTGCGCGGTGCGGCATGAGTGCGGCGGCTGCCGACCGGCAGGGCGGGCATACGGTTTCGGCGGGCCGCCCCTGGCCGATGGGCGCCACCTTCGATGGCGAAGGGGTGAATTTCGCGGTGTTTTCCGCCCATGCCCAAAGGGTGGAGCTGTGCCTGTTTTCGCAGGACGGGCGGCGCGAATTGTGCAGGCTGGAACTGCGCGAGCGAGATGGCGATATCTGGCATATCCATGTCGGCGGCCTGCCGCCCGGCACCTTGTATGGCTACCGCGTGCATGGGCCTTATGTGCCGGAGGAGGGGCATCGCTTCAACCCCAACAAGCTGCTGATCGACCCCTATGCGCGCCAGCTGTCTGGTCGGCTGAAATGGTCGGATGCGCTGATGGGCTACAAGGTGGGGTCGCCCCGCGCGGATATGAGTTTCGATCCGCGCGACAGTGCCTTTGCCGTGCCGAAATCGGTGGTGGTGGATTCCAGTTTTCACTGGGGGCCGGACCGGCCGCCGCGCCATCCGCTGAATGAAACGGTGATCTACGAGGCCCATGTGAAGGGGCTGACAGCGTTGCATCCTCAGGTGGAAAAGGGCCAGCGCGGCAGCTATCTGGGGCTGGCCTCGGATGCGGTGCTGGAACATCTGGTGAAGCTGGGCGTCACGGCGGTGGAGCTGCTGCCAGTGCAGGCCTTTGTCGATGACCGTTTTCTGATCCAGAAGGGGCTGCGCAACTACTGGGGCTATCAGACCATCGCCTTTTTCGCCCCCGAACCCCGCTATATGAGCCGGGGCGAGATCTGGGAGTTTCAGACCATGGTGCGCCGCTTCCATGCGGCGGGGATCGAGGTGATCCTGGATGTGGTCTACAACCATTCCGGCGAGGGCGACGAGCTGGGGCCGACGCTGGCCTTTCGGGGCTTCGACAACCGCAGCTATTACCGCCTGCGCGAGGGCGGACGCTATTACATCAACGACACCGGCACCGGCAACACGCTGAACCTGACGCAGCCCATGGTGCTGCGCATGGTTATGGACAGCTTGCGCTACTGGGTGGAGGAGATGCATGTCGATGGCTTCCGCTTCGATCTGGCATCGGTGCTGGGGCGCGAGGCCTATGGCTTTGATCCGAATGGCGGTTTCTTCGATGCGATCCGGCAGGATCCGGTGCTGAGCCGGGTGAAGCTGATCGCGGAACCCTGGGATATCGGGCCGGGCGGCTATCAGCTGGGCGCCTATCCGCATCCGTTTCTGGAATGGAACGACAGGTTCCGCGATGGCGTGCGGCGGTTCTGGCGTGGGGATGCCGGGCTGGCGCCGGATCTGGCGAAGCGGATTCTGGGCAGTTCGGAACGGTTCGATCATGCCGGGCGGGCGGCGACATCCTCGGTCAATTTCATTACCGCGCATGACGGGTTCACCCTGCAGGATCTGGTCAGCTATACGACGAAGCACAATCTGGCCAATGGCGAGGATAACCGCGACGGCCATTCCGACAATCATTCCGACAATTTCGGGGTAGAGGGCACCAGCAAGCTACCCACGGTGCGGGCGGCCCGTGATCTGCGCAGGCGCAACCTGCTGGCGACCCTGCTGCTGAGCCAGGGCACGCCGATGATGCTGGCGGGCGACGAGCTGGGCAACAGCCAGCAGGGCAACAACAATGCCTATGCGCAGGATAACGAGATTGGCTGGGTGGACTGGGGGCAGGAGGATGCGGGGTTCACGGCTTTCGTGGCGCGGCTGATCGCCTTGCGCCGGGCGCATCCGGTGCTGCGGCAGAAGCGGTTCCTGCATGGCAAGACACGGGCGGCGGATGGTCTGCCCGATGTGATCTGGCGCCGGGCGGATGGCGGGCAGCCGGGCCCCGAAGACTGGCATGACCATGCGCTGCGTTGCCTGTGTCTGGAGCTGCGGATGGCGGCAGAGGCGGGCACCGACAGCCAGGAGGCCGTGTTCATGGTGTTCAACGCAGGCGAGGCGCGGGCGCTGACCCTGCCGGATACGGCGCCGGGTTGGCGGCTGTTGCTGAATAGCGCGCAGCCCGAGGCGCCGCCGATGGATGCCAAGCCGGGGCTTGAGGTTCCGGCACATTCCGTGCTTGTTTTCGAAGCAATTCAAACCTGAGGGCCGATATGACCGCCTTGACCATTGCCACCCAGCCGATTGCCGGGCAAAAACCCGGCACTTCGGGGCTTCGCAAGAAGACCCCGGTGTTCATGGGGCCGCATTACCTGCAGAATTTCGTGCAGGCCACCTTTGATGCCATCGGCGGGGCGGCGGGCAAGACCTTCGTTCTGGGCGGCGACGGGCGCTATTTCAACGACAGCGCGGCGCAGATCATCCTGAAGATGGCGGCGGCCAATGGCGCGGCGCGGGTGATCGTGGGGCAGAATGCGGTGCTGTCGACCCCGGCGGCCAGCCACCTGATCCGGCTGAATCAGACGGATGGCGGGCTCATCATGTCGGCCAGCCACAACCCCGGCGGGCCGGAAGAGGATTTCGGCGTGAAGTTCAACATGCCGAACGGCGGCCCCGCGCCCGAGGCCGTGACCGAGGCGATGTATCAGCGCACCACCGAACTCACCGAATACCGCATTTCGGATGCCCCGGATATCGACCTGTCGGCCATCGGCCGCACCGAGGTTGATGGCATGGCGGTGGATGTGGTCGACAGCGTCACCGATTATGCGGCGCTGATGGAAACGCTGTTCGATTTCCCGGCGATCCGGGCGATGTTCGGCGCGGGCTTCACCATGCGGTTCGATGCGATGTGCGCGGTGACCGGGCCTTATGCGACCGAGATTCTGGAAAACCGGCTGGGGGCTGCCCCCGGCACGGTGACGCATGGCACGCCCTTGCCGGATTTCGGCGGGATGCACCCCGACCCCAACCCGACCTGGGCGCATGAGCTGATGGCCGAAATGATGGGCGATCAGGCGCCTGATTTCGGCGCGGCGTCGGATGGCGACGGTGACCGCAACATGGTGGTGGGGCGCGGCATCTATGTCAGCCCGTCAGACAGCCTGGCGGTGCTGGCCGCCAATGCCCATCTGGCGCCGGGCTATGCCCGCGGGCTGGCCGGGGTTGCGCGGTCGATGCCGACCTCGGCTGCGGCAGATCGGGTGGCGGATTCCCTGGGCATAGCCAAGTTTGAAACGCCCACGGGCTGGAAATTCTTCGGCAACCTGCTGGACGCCGGGAAGGCCACGCTGTGCGGCGAGGAATCCTTCGGCACGGGGTCTGACCATGTGCGCGAGAAGGACGGTCTTTGGGCGGTGCTGCTGTGGCTGAACATCCTGGCGGTGCGGCAGCAATCGGTGGCCGAGATCATGGCGGAACATTTCGCCAAATTTGGCCGCAACTACTATAGCCGCCATGATTTCGAGGCGATCGAAACGGCAAAGGCCGATGCGATGATGGCCGAGCTGCGCGCGAGCCTGGCCGGGCTGCCGGGGCAGGTGGCCGAGGGCATGGAAATCGCCGCTGCCGATGATTTCGCCTATACCGATCCCGTTGATGGATCGGTGTCGGCGAAGCAGGGCGTGCGGATCATCTTTGCCGATGGATCGCGCATCGTGATGCGGCTTTCCGGCACTGGCACCGAAGGGGCGACGCTGCGGGTATATCTGGAACGTTTCACCCCCGGCCCTGACGGGCTGGACCACGACCCGCAAGAGGCGCTGGCGCCGGTGATCCGTGCCGCACATCAGCTGGCGAAGATCAAAGAACATACGGGGCGGACAGAGCCGGATGTGATAACCTGATCCCGATCACCGCGAATGACGCCCGCGTAACCCTGCGCGGGCGTTCTGCTTTTCTGCCCTACCGCGACTTTCGGCTTGCTTGTGCCGGGGCGCAGCTGCGGTAATCTGTCACGCAGGGACGGAGGAACTGCCATGTCGGAACGGGCTTTGGCCACGGCGTTGATCGTAGATGATCATCCGCTGTTTTGTGATGCACTGTCGATCACGTTGCGCGCTGTGGCGGGGGTGGCGCAGGTGGAAACGGTAGACCGTCTGGAGACCGCGCTGGCGCGGCTGGACCTGTCGCCGCTGCCGGATGTGATCGTGCTGGATCTGAACCTGCCGGATGTGACCGGGGTGGATGGGCTGATCCGGCTGAAGGCGGCGGCGGGGCAGGTGCCTGTTGTCGTCGTGTCCAGCCTGGCGGATAACCGGGTGGTATCGGCGGCATTTCAGGCCGGGGCGGTGGGCTTTGTGCCGAAACATTCGCGCCGCGAGGTGTTTCGTGCGGCCTTTGATGCGATCCGCGAGGGCAAAAGCTATCTGCCCGAAGGCTATGTGCCGCCCGCGCCCGAAGGCGGCCCGGCCACCAGCCGCGAACATGCCATCGCCCGGCTGGCCCTGCTGACCAAACAGCAGGCCAAGATCCTGCAGCTGATCTGTGAGGGGCGGCTGAACAAGCAGATCGCCTTCGACCTGTCGATTGCCGAAACCACGGTGAAGGCGCATGTGACGGCGATCATGCGCAAGCTGGGGGTGCAAAGCCGGACGCAGGCGGTGCTGCTGGCGGGGGAAGCCAGCTTCCATGCCATCATGCCCGAGGATGGTTGAGCGGGTGGCCGATAGCGCCGCCGCTCTGGCAGATCGGGTCATCGTCACGGCCAAGGTTGATGCTTGCGCGCCCAATCCCGGGGCCACGCTGGCCGCCGCACTTGGCCCGGGGCCTTTTGCGGTGATCTGCCTGTTCATCTCGCCGCAGGCGGATCTGGCGGCGTTGCTGGCTGAAAATGCCTTTGCCGCCCCGGTGATCGGCTGCACCACTGCGGGCGAGATTGCCGATGGCTATGCCGAAGGCAGTATCGTGGCGCTGGGGCTCCCGGTGGAAAACTTTGCCGCCGATCTGCTGCTCGTCCCCGATCTGGCAGCAATCGACCGCGAATTTCTGATTGGCCGCCTGATCCGCGCCCGGCAGGGGCTGCAATCGGCGCGCCCCGATTGGGAGCATGAATTCGCCTTTCTGATGGTGGATGGCCTGTCGACCCGCGAGGATGAGCTGGCGGCCGCGCTGGCCTCGGGGTTGGGGCCGGTGCCGCTGTTTGGCGGATCGGCGGCGGATGGCACGCGGTTCCGCGAAACCTTTGTGGTGCATGGCGGGCGGGCGCTGCGCAATGCCGCCGTTCTGGCCATGATCCGTTCACGCTGCCGGGCGCGGGTGTTCAAGCTGGATCATCTGGTGCCAACCGATATCCGCATGGTGGTGACAGAGGCCGATCCGGCCAGCCGCACGGTGCGCCGCATCAATGCCGAACCGGCGGCGCGCGAATATGCGCGGCTGCTGGGCAAGGATCCTGGCCAGCTGGATGCCTTTACCTTTGCCGCCTATCCGGTGGTGGTGCGGATCGGGGGCAAGCATCATGTGCGCGCGATTCAGCAGGTGGCGCCCAATGGCGATCTGATCTTCTTTTCCGCCATCGACGAGGGGCTGGTTCTGACACTGGCGCAGCCGCAGGATATGGTGGCGCATCTGGCGCAGGAAATGGCGGCACTGCGGGCTGGTGCCGCCCCCGAGGCAATCATCGCCTGCGATTGCATCTTTCGCAGGCTGGAAGCCGAGGAAAAGCAGATGTACGGTGCGGTATCGGCCATTCTGCGCGACAGCAATGTGGTGGGATTTGCGACCTATGGTGAACAGATGAACGCCATGCACGTGAACCAGACGATGACCGGCGTGGCCATCTATCCGCCGGGGGTGTGATGCACCATCCGCTTGCCTCCAGCCTGCTGGATCCGGCTGATCCGCCAGAGCGGCAGCGCGAAAAGCTGCTGGCGATCACCGAAGTGCTGATGCGCCGGGTCGAACAGGTGACGGATGACAGCGGCGCCGCCTATGCCCAGTTCCAGCGCGCGGCGATGCTGGAAGATCAGGTCCGGTCGCGCACCCGCGATCTGGAACGCGCGCTGGATCTGCTGAACCAGTCCAACGGGCGGCTGGCCGAAGCCAACCGCGAGACCGAGGCCGCGCGGCAGAACCTGGCCGATGCCATCGAAACGGTGCAGGAGGGCTTTGCCCTGTTCGGGCCTGATGATGTGCTGGTGATGTGTAATTCACGCTTCGGGATGCACATGCTCGACCTGCGCGACCATCTGAAACCCGGCCTGCCGTTTGACGAATATGTGCAGCGCGTCAGCTTGTCGCGCTATCTGGCGCTGCCCGAGGGCGAAACCCCGCAGGATTGGGCGGTGAAGCGGCGCAGGCGGCATCAGGACCGGCATGTGATCTTCAACGTGCGGCTGATCTGGGATCGCTGGCTGCAGATATCCGAACACCGCACGGCAGCCCGCGGGACTGTCATCATCCAGACCGATGTGACCGACATCATCCGGCTGGAACGGGAAGCGCGCGAAAGGATGCTGGACGATCAGGCCCGCATCATCCGCGCGACGCTGGATCATATTTCGCAAGGTGTGTGCATCTTTGATGCCGAACGGCGTCTGGTGGGCTGGAACCAGCGGCTGGGCGATCTGCTGTCGATCCCGATGCAGCGGTTCCGGCTGGGCGTGGGGTTCGGCACGCTGATGGAACGGCTGGAGCGTGATGTGCAGTTCGGCGAGGGCATGACGGCGCAGCGCTTTGCCGATTGGGTGATGGCCGGGCCGGGGCGCCCGGCGCTGAACTTTGAACTGCAGCATGGCACGCTGATCCTGCAGGCCTATGCACAGGAAATGCCGGATGGCGGTTTTGTGGTCAGCTTTACCGATATCACGGCCGAACGCATGGCGCGGGCGGCGCTGGCCGCCGTGAACGAAACGCTGGAGGCGCGCGTGATGGAGCGCACGCTGGAACTGGCCGATGCGCTGGCCGATGCCGAGCGCGCCAATGCCAGCCGGGCGCGGTTTGTCGCGGCGGCCAGCCATGATCTGCTGCAGCCGCTGTCGGCGGCCAAGCTGTTCATCGGGTCGATCGAGGCGGAACAGCTGGCGCCCTTTGCCCGCGAGGCGGTGACCAAGGCGCAGAATGCGCTGGATTCGGTGGAAGGCATCCTTGGCGCGCTGCTGGATATATCAAAGCTGGAAAGCGGGCGGCTGGCGGTCAATCCGGTGCCGGTGCGGCTGGATCGCATCCTGAACCCGCTGCGCGAGGAATTTGCGGCGCTGGCGGCGGCCAAGGGGCTGCGGCTGACGGTCATTCCCTGTTCGGCCATGGTGATATCGGATCCGGCCTATCTGCGGCGCATCCTGCAGAACCTGATCGGCAATGCCGTGCGCTATACCCGCGAGGGCCGGGTGCTGGTGGGGGCGCGGCGGCGCGGCGGCATGATCCGCATCGAGGTGCGCGATACCGGGCCGGGGATCGCCGAGGAAGATCAGGACTCGATCTTTCGCGAATTTCACCGGCTGGATGCGCCTGCCTCGGCTTCCGAGGGTATGGGGCTGGGGCTGGCCATCGTCGAACGGGCCTGCGCCGCGCTGGGCCATCCTTTGGGCCTGCAATCCGATCTGGGACATGGCAGTTGCTTCATGTTGCAGGTTGGCCGGTCCGAGGGGCTGGGCGAGGCGCTGATCCCGCCGCCCCGCCCGCAGATCACCCAACCGCAGGGCACGCAGGACCGCATTGCCTTTCTGGTGGAAAACGAACCCGATCTGCGCCGCGCCATGACGCTTCTGCTGGAAAAATGGGGGATGAGCGTGCTGGATGCGGCCAATGCCGAAGAGGCCGCCGCGCTGATCGAGGAAATCGGCATCCTGCCCGATGTGTTTCTGGTGGATCACCAGCTGGGCGAAGGCATGTCGGGGCTGGAGTTCATCGCGCTGATCCGGGCGCGCTATGGCGCCGTGCCTTCGTGCCTGATTACCGCCGAACGCAGCCGCGATCTGGCGGCGGCCTGCGCGGCGCAGGATGTGCGACAGTTTCTGAAGCCCATCGACGCCCGCGCGCTGGAGGCCTGGCTTTCGGCCCTGCCGCCTGCCGGATGATTCGCGCTATACGACCAAGGTTTCATAGCGGCGCCGGAAATTCCTGCTAGCGTTATCGCAAACAGGGGGGAAAGCGATGCAACTCGTTGACTCGCGCGATATCAAGGCGCCACCGGAAACCGTCTGGGCGGCCATTCTTGATCCTGAGATGCTGAAGGCCGCCGTGCCCGGATGCGAAAGCGTGACAGGCAGTGTGGCCGACGGGTTCGAAGCCGTGGTGGTGCAGAAGGTGGGCCCGGTCAAGGCGAAGTTCACCGGCATGGTCACGCTGTCTGACATTGTGCCCGGCGAAAGCCTGACCATTTCGGGCGAGGGCAAGGGCGGACCTGCGGGCTTTGCCAAGGGCGGCGCCAAGGTGCGGTTTGAACCGATCCCCGATGGCACAAGGCTGAGCTATGAGGTGGAGGCCAGCGTGGGCGGCAAACTTGCCCAGCTGGGCAGCCGCATCATCGACGGTTTCGCCAAGAAGATGGCGGATGAATTTTTCGAAAGGTTTCAGCAGGCGGTCGAAGGCCCCGCAGCCGTGGCAGAGGAGGCCCCGGAAGCAGAGCCCGCAACCGAACAGAAGAAGGGCTGGATCAAGCGGCTGCTCAGCTGAGCCCGCCCTCTACCAAGCATAAGCCAGGGAGGAGAGAATGGCGAAAGTCTCGATGACGGTGAACGGCAAGGCCGTCTCCGGTGAGGTGGAGGGGCGGACGCTGCTTTCCACCTTCCTGCGGGAAAACCTTGGCCTGACCGGCACGCATATCGGCTGTGACACGTCGCAATGCGGGGCCTGCACAGTGCATGTGGACGGGCTGCAGGTGAAAAGCTGCACCATGTTTGCGCAGGAAGCGGCGGGGGCCAAGGTCAGCACCATCGAAGGCATGGCCAATGCCGATGGCACATTGTCGCGCATCCAGCAGGCGTTTCAGGATCACCACGGGTTGCAATGCGGCTTCTGCACACCGGGCATGGTGATGGCGGCGGCATCGCTGCTGGCAGTGAACCCAAGCCCCACGGAATCCGAGGTGCGCCACCATCTGGAGGGCAACCTGTGCCGCTGCACCGGCTACCACAATATCGTCAAGGCCGTCATGGCGGCATCCGGGCAGGATGTGAGCCAGATCGCCGCGGAGTGATTTGTTTTCAATGATTTGCGGCGCATTCTTCGCGCAACGCATCGAGGGAGGAAGACATGCCGAAAGACGATGGACCGAAAAGTGGTGGGCCGAACGGCGGTGGCATCGGAGCCAGCACCAAGCGGCGCGAGGATGTGCGGTTTCTGACTGGCAAGGGCCGTTACACTGACGATATCAACATCCGTGGTCAGGCCTATGCCTGGTTCATCCGGTCGGATGTGGCGCATGGGCGGATCAACAGCATCGACAGCGAGGCGGCCGCGGCGATGCCCGGTGTCTTGCGCATTTTCACGGCCAGCGATTTTGCGGGCGTGGGCGGTATCCCCTGCGGCTGGCAGGTGACGGACAAGCACGGCAAACCCATGCTGGAACCCAAGCATCCGGTGCTGGCAGATGGCAAGGTGCGCCATGTCGGCGATCCGATTGCCGTGGTGGTGGCCGAAAGCCTGGATCAGGCGCGCGATGCCGCCGAGGCGGTCGAGATCGACATCACCGAACTGCCGCCTGTGCTGAACATGAAACAGGCCATTCAGCCCGGCGCCACCCTGGTGCATGAGGAAATCGGTTCAAACCTTTGCTATGACTGGGGTTTTGTCGAAGACAACAAGGCCGCTGTCGAAGAGGCCTTCAGCAAGGCCGCCCATGTCACCACACTGGAACTGGTGAACAACCGGCTGGTCGCCAATCCGATGGAACCCCGGGTGGCGGTGGGCGATTATGAAGGCCATTCCGGCAATTCCACGCTGTATACCACCTCACAGAACCCGCATGTGATCCGCCTGCTGATGGGGGCTTTCGTGTTGGGCATCCCGGAAAGCAAGCTGCGCGTGGTGGCGCCCGATGTGGGCGGCGGTTTCGGATCGAAGATCTATCACTATGCCGAGGAGGCCTTTGTCACCTTCGCCGCCAAACAGCTTGGCTGCCCGGTGAAATGGACCTCCAGCCGGTCGGAGGCGTTCATTTCCGATGCCCATGGCCGCGATCATGTGACGAAGATCGAACTGGCGCTGGATGCGCAGAACAATTTCACCGCGCTGCGCACCGAAACCTATGCGAATATGGGGGCCTATCTTTCCACCTTCGCGCCGTCGATCCCCACCTGGCTGCATGGCACGCTGATGGCGGGCAATTACCGCACGCCGCTGATCTATGTGAATGTGAAGGCGGTGTTCACCAATACCGTGCCGGTCGATGCCTATCGCGGCGCGGGCCGCCCCGAAGCCACCTTCCAGCTGGAACGGCTGGTCGACAAGGCGGCGCGCGAACTGGGAGTGGATCCGGTGGCGCTGCGGCGGCAGAACTTCATCACCCCCGATCAGTTCCCGTATCAGACGCCGGTGGCCGTGGTTTACGATACCGGCAATTACCAGGCCACGATGGACAAGCTGATCGAGATCTCGGATCACGCAGGCTTTGCGGCGCGGGCGGCGGAAAGTGCGGCGCGCGGTAAATGGCGCGGCTTCGGCATCGCACATTACATCGAGGCTTGTGGCATCGCGCCCTCGAACCTTGTGGGGCAGCTGGGCGCGCGGGCCGGGCTTTACGAAAGCGCCTCGGTCCGGGTGAATGCCACCGGCTCGATCACGGTCTTCACCGGCAGCCACAGCCACGGGCAGGGGCACGAGACCAGCTTTGCCCAGGTGGTTTCCGACATGATCGGCATTGATGCGGGCCAGATCGAGATCGTGCATGGCGACACCTCGAACACGCCGATGGGCATGGGCACCTATGGGTCGCGCAGCCTTGCGGTCGGCGGGTCTGCCATCGTCAAGGCCACCAACAAGATCATCAACAAGGCCAAGAAGATCGCCGCCCATCTGCTGGAGGCATCCGACAGCGATATCGAGCTGAAGGATGGCAAGTTCACCGTGGCGGGCACCGACAAATCGGTGGATTGGGCCGGGGTGACGCTGGCCGCCTATGTGCCGCACAACTATCCGCTGGAAAGCCTGGAACCGGGGCTGGAGGAAACGGCCTTCTACGATCCGTCGAACTTCACCTATCCCTCGGGCGCCTATGGCTGCGAGGTGGAGGTGGACCCGGAAACCGGCAAGGTGGAGATTCTGGCCTTCAGCGCGGCGGATGATTTCGGCAATATCGTCAACCCGATGATCGTCGAAGGGCAGGTGCAGGGCGGTCTGGCGCAGGGTATCGGACAGGCGCTGATGGAGGCCTGCGCCTATGATGAAAACGGTCAGCTGCTGTCGGGGTCGTTCATGGATTACGCCATGCCGCGCGCCGATAATCTGCCGATGTTCAAGGTGGATCACAGCTGCTGCACGCCATGCACCCATAACCCCTTGGGGGTGAAGGGCTGCGGCGAGGCGGGTGCCATCGGCTCGCCCCCCGCTGTGGTCAATGCGGTGATCGACGCGCTGCA
>Ga0154534_1189_pt2 | contig 18622 bp, 14 predicted proteins | sample RifGroF1_FD_105677 | JGI IMG/M metagenome (GOLD analysis project Ga0154534, IMG submission 105677) | Rhodobacteraceae bacterium GWF1_65_7 | reverse complement strand
CCGGCGGCGCGGCCGGGCCTGTCACCGGCCAATATGATGTGGCGGTGATCGGCGCCGGCTTCACCGGGCTGGGGGCGGCACGCAAACTGGCGCAGCAGGGCCGCCGCGTCGTGGTGCTGGAGTCAAAGACCGTGGGCTTCGGCGCCTCGGGCCGCAATGGCGGGCATCTGAACAATGGCATCGCCCACAGCTTCCTGCATGCCAAGGGCATGTTCGGCGCCGAACGCGCCAAGGCCATGTATCGGGCCTTCGATCAGGGCATCGAAACCCTTGAACGCATCATCGCGGAAGAGGGCATCGCCTGCGATTTCCGTCGCTCGGGCAAGCTGAAGCTGGCCTCCAAACCCGCGCATTACGACAGCATCGCCCGCAATTTCGAGGCCATCCACCGGGAGGTCGATCCCGATACCGCGATGTTGTCGAAAGCCGATCTGGCCGGTGAAATCGGCTCCGATGCCTTCCACGGCGGGATGCTGCAACGCAAAAGCGCCATGATGCACATGGGCCGCTTCGTGGTGGGTCTGGCCGAAGCCGCCGCGCGCCACGGGGCGGTGATCCACGAAAACGCCCCCGTCACCGCCCGCCGCCCCAATGGCAAGGGATGGGAGCTGACAACCCCGCAAGGCACCATCCGGGCCGACAAGGTGTTTCTGGCCACCGGCGCCTATACCACCGGCGCTTTCGGCTATTTCCGCCGCCGCATCGTGCCGGTGGGCAGCTTTCTGCTGGCCACAAGGCCGCTGACCGATGCCGAAACCGCCGCTGCCATGCCCGGCAACCGCACCTGCGTCACCTCGCTGAACGTCGGCAACTACTTCCGCCTTTCGCCCGACAACCGGCTGATCTTCGGCGGGCGCGCCCGGTTTTCTGCCCGCTCCGATCAACAATCGGATGCCAAAAGCGGCGCCATCCTGCAGGCGGCGCTGGCGGGCATCTTCCCGCAGCTTGCCGGGGTCGAGGTGGATTACTGCTGGGGTGGGCTGGTCGATATGACCAAAGACCGCTTCCCCCGCGCGGGCCAGGCGGATGGCGTCTATTACTCCATGGGCTATTCCGGCCATGGCGCCCAGATCGCCACCCATATGGGCGAGATCATGGCCGATCTGATGACAGGCCGGATCGACCGCAACCCCTGGGCCGATATCCCGTGGCATGCCGTGCCCGGCCATTTCGGCCAGCCCTGGTTCCTGCCGCTGGTCGGCACCTACTACAAATGGCTGGACCGGGTGCAATAACACCCGGCCCTTTATCTTGGTCCAAATATCCTGAGGCTTGGCCCGGAACGGGCGAGGGGGGCAGCGCCCCCCTTTCTTCTTACAGCCCAGCCCCTTTTACAGCCCAGCCATGTGAAATGCCTTGGCTTCCAGATATTCCTCGATGCCAACCCGCGCACCCTCGCGCCCCAGCCCCGATTGTTTCACCCCGCCAAAGGGCGATACCGTAGTGGAAACGCTGCCGGTGTTCAGCCCCACCATGCCGAATTCCAGCGCCTGCCCCACGCGCCAGGCCCGGCGGTGGCTTTCGGTGTAGAAATAGGCGGCAAGGCCAAAGGGCGTGGCATTGGCGATGCGCAGGGCCTCTTCCTCGGTGTCAAAGCGGAACAGCGGCGCCACCGGGCCAAAGGTTTCTTCCTGCGCCAGATCCATCGCCTCGGTCGCGCCGGTCAGCACCATGGGCGCCGCATATTGCCCGCCCTCCGGCACCTCGGCACGGGCCAGCACGCGCGCCCCCTTCGCCACCGCATCCGCCACATGGCGGGCGATCTTGTCGATGGCGGGGGCGTTGATCATCGGCCCGATGTCCACCCCCGGCTCCAGACCCGGCCCCACCTTCATGGCCGCAACCTTCGCGCCCAGCTTCGCGGCAAAGGCGTCATAAACCCCGGCCTGCACCAGAATCCGGTTGGAACAGACGCAGGTCTGCCCGCCATTGCGGAATTTCGAGGCAATCGCCCCCTCCACCGCCGCCTCCAGATCGGCATCGTCAAACACGATGAACGGCGCATTGCCGCCCAGCTCCAGCGACAGCCGCTTCACCGTCGGCGCGCATTGCGCCATCAGCAGCGATCCCACCCGCGTCGATCCGGTGAAGGACAGTTTGCGCACCACCGGATTGGCGGTCAGCGCGGCCCCGATCTCGGCGGGCATCCCGGTGACGATATTGATGACCCCCGCCGGAATCCCCGCCCTTTCGGCCAGAACCCCCAGCGCCAGCGCTGAAAACGGGGTGAATTCCGAAGGTTTGATCACAACCGTGCAACCCGCCGCCAGCGCCGGGGCCACCTTGCGGGTGATCATCGCATTGGGGAAGTTCCAGGGTGTGACAATGGCCGAAACGCCCACCGGCTCTTTCAGCACCACGATCTGCCGGTCGCCCGCCGGGGCGGGGATCACCGATCCGTCGATGCGGCGGGCCTCTTCGGCGAACCATTTCACGAAACTGGCGCCATAGGCGATCTCGCCCTTTGCCTCGGCCAGCGGTTTGCCCTGTTCCAGCGTCAGGATCAGCGCCAGATCCTCGGCGTTTTCCTCCATCAGCGCGAACCAGCGCTCCAGCGCGGCGGCGCGCGTGGCATGGGGCAGCTTGCGCCAGCCCTGAAACGCCGCATCGGCGGCGGCAATCGCGGCGGCGGTTTCCGCCCCCGAAACATCGGGCACCGTGCCGATGACCGCGCCGGTGGCCGGATTGGTCACCGCCACGGTTTGACCGCTGGCCGCAGGCAACCATTGCCCGCCGATCAGCGCCGCCTGGCGGAACAGATCTGCATCCTTCAGCCCTGGAAGGCTTGGGTAAACCATTGCATCCATGATGAAATCCTCAGTCCAATGCAGCCAGGACAGCCGCTGTGATGGTTTCTGTCCGGTCCTGCCCCGGTACGGTGCCGATGCCCTGCGCCGTCGTCGCCTCGACCGCGGCCATGATCCGTGCGGCGGCATCCGTCGCGCCCAGATGATCCAGCATCATCGCAGCAGACCAGATCGCGGCGATCGGGTTTGCCACGCCCAGATGCGCGATATCGGGCGCCGACCCATGCACGGGTTCAAACATCGACGGCGCGCTGCGCGTGGGGTTGATATTGGCCGAAGCCGCAAAGCCAAGCCCCCCCTGAATGGCGGCGCCCAGATCTGTCAGGATATCGCCGAACAGATTGGAGGCCACCACAACATCCAGCGTTTCCGGCGCCATCACCATTCGGGCGCAGATCGCATCGACGTGGTAATGGCTCACCTCGACATCCGGGTATTCGGCGGCGATCTGAGCAGTCAGCTCATCCCAGAACACCATCGAATATTTCTGGGCGTTGGATTTCGTCACCGAGGCCAGCTTGCCCCGCCGCCTGCGCGCCTGTTCAAAGCCAAAGCGCAGGATGCGCTCTACCCCCACCCGGGTGAAGACCGAGGTTTCCACCGCCACCTCATCGGCCGTGCCCACATGCACGCGGCCACCTGCGCCGGAATATTCGCCTTCGGTATTTTCGCGGATGCAAAGAATATCAAAGCCTTGCTTTCGCAGCGGGCCTTCCACGCCGGGCAAAAGCCGGTGCGGGCGGATATTGGCATATTGCACAAAGGCCTTGCGGATCGGCAGCAGCAGCCCATGCAGCGACACCGCATCCGGCACTTTGGCAGGCCAGCCCACGGCGCCCAGAAAGATGGCATCAAAGCCGCGCAGGGTTTCGATCCCGTCTGCGGGCATCATGCGGCCCGTTTCCAGATAGTACTCGCAAGACCATGGAAATGTTACACATTCCAGCAGGCCGGGCGCGGCTTTCTGTGCCACTTGCAGGGCGGCTTCGGTGACGGGAAGGCCGATGCCATCCCCGGGGATCAGGGCGATACGATAGGTCATGTCTGCCTCACAGGTCGATCAGCACGCTTTTGGTGCGGCGGTTGGCGTGATAGGCGTCGCGGCCCAGATCCTTGCCGATGCCCGAGGATTTATAGCCCCCCGTCGGCAGGATATGATCGCGCGAGCGGCCATAGCGGTTGATCCAGATGGTGCCAGCTTCCAGCCGCTTCATGACCCGGATGGCGCGTGACAGATCTTGGGTAAAGATGCCCGCTGCCAAACCATATGTAGGGTGGTCGGCCAAGGCGAGCGCCTCTTCTTCGGTGGTGAAGGTTTGCAGGGTCAGCACCGGGCCAAAGATTTCTTCGGTGACGGCGGTATTGGTCTGGCTGACGCCCGCCAGCAGGGTGGGGGCATAGAAATAGCCCGGATGATCCAGCCGCGTGGCGCCGGTGATGACCTCGGCCCCTTCGGAAATGGCTGCGTTTACAAGGGCTTCGATCCGGGTGATCTGGCGGGCGGATATGACCGGCGAATATTCTGTGGCGGCATCCCATGTCGGGCCGATGCGGCCGGGTTTCAGGCGTTCGGCCAGGGCTGCGGTAAAGGCTTCGGCCACGCGGGCATCCACCAGCACGCGGCTGCCTGCAACACAGGCCTGACCGGCGTTGAAAAGGATGTTGCGGGCGATGCAATCGGCGGCCAAAGTCAGGTCGGCATCGGCAAACACCAGCTGCGGGCTTTTGCCGCCCAGCTCCAGCGTCATGGGCTTGATGCCTGATTTTGCTATGTTTTCCATGATGGCAGACCCGGCGGCGGTGGATCCGGTGAAGCTGATCTTGCCGATGCCTGCATGGCCGGTCAGCGCGGTGCCGGTGGTGGGGCCATCGCCCAGAACCACATTCACCAGCCCCGCCGGAATCCCGGCCCGAACCGACAGTTCGGCCAGCCGCAAAGTGGCGAAAGGCGTCATTTCCGACGGTTTCAGAACAACGGCATTTCCTGCCGCCAAAGCCGGGCCAAGTTTCCAGCCGGCCATGGAAACCGGGAAATTCCAAGGGGTTATCGCCCCGACGACGCCATAGGGTTCGCTGACGATCATGCCCAGCTGATCGCCCCGGGTGGGCACCAGATCGCTGCCTTCCTTGTCGGCCAGTTCTGCGAAAAAGCGGATCTGTTCGGCGGTGACGGCGATGTCGCCCGCCACCAGCTGGCTGATGAGCCGGGTGGAGGCCACGGCCTCCAGCCGGGCCAGATCTTCGGCCTCGGCCTCGATCAGATCGGCCCAGCGGTGCAGGGCGCGGGTGCGGTCGCGCGGTTGGCAATGGCCCCAACCTGATGATTTCAGGGCAGATTTTGCCAGCTGAACCGCCTCGTCCACCAGATCGGCACCGGCCACCGGCAGGCCCGCGAAGGCCAGCCCGTCTGACGGGCGGTGCAGCGTCATCTCATCCGTTGCGGGGCGATACTGGCCGCCGATGAAATGGCCATGCGGCAGGTCTAGCGCATTGGGATCGAAGGACAGGCTCATGGCAATCTCCGGCTGGCAGGGTGGGGCCAGCATAGCGGCAGGGGGCCCGCAGATTGCATCGGGGGGCGGGGCGGCGCAGTGGATTGTTCTGTTTGTGCCGGGTGCCGCACAATTCCCTTTGGTGGGCCCTGTGGTGGCCCGCGTCCGGTTCACGTCTGGTTCACGTCCCGCGGGCGTCGGGTGATCGTCGGGACAGCACCAGATCCGGGGCCGCGTTACAGCCGGGCGCGCAGCAGTGCCAGAAACGGCCGGGCCAGACGCGAGATCGGGCGGGCGCTGTCGGTGGAGGCCGTCAGGCTCATGGTCACGCGGGGGCGGAAGGGGCGGCGGATCAGGCCGGGAAAATCGGCCAGCCCATCCACCAGCGCCACACCCAGACCGGCGGCCACCAAGGGCGCCGCGACCACAGAGGTGGCCACCTGCAGGGCGACATCGCGCACCAGCCCGGCCTCGCGGTAGGCATCTTCCAGCGCCGGGCCGATGACGGCATGGCTGCCGTATGAGATCAGCGGATAGGGCGCCAGATCGGCGGGGCCAAGGCTGTCCTGAGCCGCCAGCGGATGGCCTTCGGGCAGCAGCACCGCCAGTTCCACCGGGGCCAGCGGCTCGCTGCGGATGGTGGGGGCAAGGATGGGCGACAGCGTCAGCCCAAGGTCGATATCGCCCACGCGCAGACCATCGGCAATTTCACGGGCGGGCAGGCTGTGCAGGTGGACCTTCACCGAAGGATGGGCGGCGCGAAAGGCCAACAGCGCGGGCGGCAGGATCGACCAGACCACCGGCAGGCTGGCCCCGATGCGCAAGAGGCCCAGCTTGCGTTCGCCCACGCGGCGGGCAAGATCGCGCAACACCTCGATTTCGCGGAACACGCGGGCGGCATCATCGGCCAGCAGATGCGCCTCGGGCGTGGGCACAAGGCGGCCTGCGATGCGTTCGAACAGCCGGTAGCCCAGCTGATCTTCCAGATGCTGCAGCTGTTTCGACGCGGCGGGCTGCGAAATGTTCAGGCTGGCGGCGGCAGCGGTCAGCGTGCCGTCGCGCAGAATGGTGCGAAAGAGTTCAAGCTGGCGGGCGTTCATCCCGCCAGCGGGCCATATCTGTGCGGCCAGCGCAAGGGTCAGAGCGCGTAGGTGGCGCGCAGCCGGGTGAACAGCGCGGGCATATCGGTTTCGCCTGCGGCCACGGCGGCAAAGACCCGGTGTTTCAGGAAGAAGCGCCAGCCGACCGGCTGGGCCGCCAGAAAGGCCGTCAGATGGGCGTAACGCTCTGCCGTCCATACCTGTTCAAAGGCGCGGCGGCCCGGGCTGAAGGCATAGGGCTGCGGTTCGGGGCGCGGGGCGCTGCGCAGGGCGGCGGTGGCGGTATCATCCACCCTGCCATCGCGGATCGCCACGCCATAATCGCGGGCGGCGGCCCCTGGGCTGACCGCGCCGCGCCGCACATCCTGGGCCACCAGCGCGGCGGGCCGGGTGAAGGGATCGCCCCAGCCGCCCGCGCCCGGGCCGGTGACGCAGATCACATCGCCGGGCGCACAATGCACCAGATCGGTATTGCCCAGTTCAACCGCTTGATCCGTATCGGGATTTTTCACGAAGCGCGAAATGCAGGCCTCTCCGGCGCCCCGCAGCCCCCAGGCGCCCATGACAGAACGGTTGCGGTTGCGGGCGGTGACGACGGTTTCAGGGGCAGAGACCTGAAACGCCATCACCGCAGACAGCCCGCCCCGCCAGCGGCCCGGCGCGCCGGTATCGGGGGCAAGGCCATAGCGCAGAAAGCGGATCGGCACCTCGGTTTCGGTGATCTCGATCGGGGTGTTGCGCAGAAAGCCGGTGGCGCCGCCCGCGCCATCGCTGCCATCGGCAAAGGGCATGGCGCCGCCGCCCCCGCCCACCGGCCCTATGGAGGCCATGACCGGCCGCCCGTTGCGGGCGGTGGTCTTGATGTTCATGATCGCATTGCCGCCGGGGGCGGCGGCGGGGATCAGATCGGGCAGGGCCTGGGCGAAGGCGCCAACCGTCACGATCTGCGTCATGGCGCAGGTGAGCGAGCGCATTCCGATGGCGGCACCGGGGGCCGAATTGACCACGCTTCCTGCGGGCAGGATGGCCCGGGCCGGGCGCAGCGTGCCCGCATTGAGCCAGAGCGTCGGGTCCAGCGTGGACAGAACATAGGTCAGGCCCACCATGACCAGCGGATGCCGTTCGCGCCCGCCGGTCGGCATGTTGAGCGAGGATCCCAGCTGCGGGTCCGATCCGGTGTAATCCAGCGTGATTTCATCGCCCGTGATCTGCAGCGTCAGGGCGATGCGGGCGGGCAGGCCCGCCGGGCTGTCTTCATCCGCATAATCGGCAAAGGCATAGCGGCCATCGGGGATGGTGGAGAGGATGCGCCGCGTCTGGGCTTCGGCATGATCGAGGATCGCTTCGACGCCTTCCAGAAAGGCGGGCAGGCCAAAGCGGCGGATGATGCCCTGCATCTTGCGTTCGCCCACATTGACCGAGGCGATCTGTGCGGCCAGATCGCCCAGATTCTGATCGGGCAGGCGCACATTGCTGCGGATCAGCTGGGCGACGAAGGGGTTCTGCACGCCGTTTTCCACCAGCTTGACCGGCGGGATGCGCAGGCCTTCCTGCGCGATTTCGGTCAGGCTGCGCGACAGGCTGGCGGGCACGGCGCCGCCGACATCGGTATTGTGGATATGGCCGACGACGAAACAGGCCAGCTCGCCCTCAAAGAACACCGGCTTCCAGATGTGGATATCGGGGGTGTGGGTGGCGACATGGCCTGCCTCGGGGTCGTTGGTGATGCAGATGTCGCCCTCGTGGTATTCGGGGATGCAGGTCAGCAGCGGGCCATAGTCGATACCGGAATACCAGGGCGCGCCGAATTGCCGGGGGTTGGCGAAGGCCAGCCCGTCGCGGGTGACGATCTGGCAGGAGAAATCTTCGGTTTCCTTGACGAAGGCCGAATGGGCGGTGCGCATCAGGGTAAAGGCCATGGCATCGGCGGCGGCGCCGCAGAAATTGGCCAGAACCTGCAGGCTGCGGGGGGTGATGGCGGTCATGGTCAGATCTTCCGCGAAAGGACGAGGTTGCCGAAGGTATCGACCGCCAGCGCAAAGCCGGGCGGAATGACGGTGGTGGTATCGTCCTGGGTGACGATGGCGGGGCCGTGCAGCTGGTGGCCGGGATGCAGACCCGCGCGGGGGTAAAGCGGGGTGGGGTGGGGCTGGCCGTCGAACCAGCCGGTGATCTGGCCCGAAGGCCGGGCCGCGCCGGTGGCGGGGGTGGGGCGGTGCAGCCGGGGTTTGGGCGTGGCGGCCGAGGCCACCAGCCGCAGGTTGACGATCTGCACCGGGGCATCGGCGCTGGCATGGCCGAAAAGCCGGGCATGTTCGGCATGGAAGGCCTGCGCGATGGCCTTCTGGTCGGCATTGTGCAGCCATGACGCCTGCAGCGGCGTTTCGATTTCATAGGACTGGCCGAGATAGCGCATATCGGCGCTGACGCTGATCTGCGCCGCGCCGCTATGGCCCTGCGCGGCAAGCCAGGCGCGGCCGGTTTCCTCCAGTTCGGCGAGGGGGGCGGCGAGGGCGCGGGTGCCCTCTTCGGTCAGATCCAGAAACAGGGTGCGGATGAAATCATTGCGCAGATCGGCGATCAGCCCGCCAAGCGCCGAGACGACGCCGGGGGTGGGCGGCACGACCACGCCTTTCATATCCAGCTCGCGCGCCAGAAAACAGGCGAGCATCGCCCCCGCGCCGCCGAAGGCGAACAGGTGAAACTCGCGCGGGTCGATGCCAAAGCGGGAAATCAGGCCCGAAACCTCGGCATACATGGCGGAAACCGCGATTTCGACGATGCTGGCGGCGGTTTCTTCGATACTGGCGCCCAGCTGCTGCGCCAGGGGGGCGATGGCCGCCCGGGCGGCGGCCTGATCGACGGTGACGGCGCCGTAGCCCAGTGTGCCATGGCCGATCAGATTGGCCGCAGCCATGGCATCGGTGATCGTGGGCTTCACCCCGCCGCGGCCATAGCAGGCCGGGCCGGGGGTGGAGCCTGCGCTTTCCGGCCCCACGGTCAGGATGCCGCCCGCATCCACCGCCGCGACCGAGCCGCCGCCTTGCCCCACCGAACTGACGGCGACAGAGGGGATATGGATCTGAAAATCGCCGATCACCTCGCCCGTGCCATATTGCGGCACGCCGTCGAGGATCACCGCGACATCGGCCGATGTGCCGCCGATATCCAGCGACAGCACCTTGTCAAAGCCACATTCCCGCGCCAGCCAGCCTGCGCCGATCACGCCCGAGGCCGTGCCCGACAGGATCATCTGCACCGATTCCGCCCGCGCCTGCGCGATGCCCATCACGCCGCCGTTGGATTTGGTGATATGGGCGGGCACCGTCACGCCCTTTTCCGCCAGCGCGGTTTCGAAGCGATCCAGGTAGTGGGCGACGCGCGGCTGCACATAGCCGGAAATCACGGCGGTGATGGTGCGTTCATATTCGCGGATCACCGGCCAGGTGCCGGACGAGGTGACAACCGGCAGGCCGGGCGCCAGGGTGGCGATCATCGCCGCCACCGCCTGTTCATGCGCCGGGTTGCGATAAGCGTGCAGGAAGGCCAGCACGATGCCTTCGGCCCCCGCCGCCTGCGCCTGTGCCAGCATGGCCGCCACATCGGCGGCATCGGGGGCCAGCAGCGGCAAGCCATCGGCGCCCATGCGCTCGGCAATGCCAAAGACCAGATCCCGCGGGATCAGCGGCGCGGGGCGTCTGGAATAGAGGTTGTGGATCTGCGGGATCTTCAGCCGGGCAATTTCCAGCACATCTTCGAAATTCCGGGTGGTGAACAGCGCCAGCTGCGGGCCATTGCGCTGAATGACCGTATTGATGCCCACAGTGGTGCCATGGGTGAAATAGCCCACCTGCGCGGGGTGGATGCCGTGATCCTGCGCCAGACGATCCAGCCCGGTGGTGATTTCGGCGCCCGGCGCATCGGGGCGGGAAAACACTTTCAGCGTGGTCAGTGCGCCGCTGTCATCCAGCACCGCGAAATCGGTGAACGATCCCCCCACATCGACGCCGATCCTGTACCCCATGGCCCTGAGCCCCCTTCTGTTGCGGTGGCCCCCTTATCGCCGGGGGTGGCGGCGCGGGCCAATCGTCTGGCGCGGGGTGCCCATAACCCGGGGTTATGGGGCGGGCTTGGGCACCGTCATGTAATATTCCGGGTGGGGGGCTGCGGCGTAACCGGCCTTGGCGTAAACGCCATGGGCATCGCGGGTGGCCAGCATCCAGCTTGTCACCGTGGCCAGTTCGGGGTGGCTGCGGATGGTCAGGGCCAGCCATTGCGCCAGCCCGCGCCCGCGATGGGCGGGCAGCACGAAGACATCGCGCAGATAGGCGAATACCGCGCAATCCGTGACCAGCCGGGCAAAGCCTGCCATGCTGCCATCGGGGGCATAAAGGCCCATCGGCATCGACCCGGCAAGCGCGCGTTCCAGCACCGGGCGGGGCAGGCCTGCGGACCAATAGGCCTCGTCTTTCAGAAAGCGTTCGACGGCGTCAATGTCGATCCGGCTGCGATCTGTGCTGAGCGTATAGCCATCGGCGCGGGCCCAGCTGGCGGGGGGGATGGTGTGGATCATGCGGGTCTCCTTGCCTGCAGCATGGCAGATCGCGGCGGGGCGCGGCACGGGCTTTGCGGGCCGGATCGGCAGGGAATTGCGGGCGGGGCCGCCGGTTCGGCAGGATCTGCGCGGCGGGATGGGGATGATGGGCCAAAGCCAGCAGGAGCCTGCCATGACCCCCGAAACCAACGCCTCCGCCATTCTGGCCGATCTTGTGGCCATGGCCGATCTGCCCGGCGCCCCCAATGCCGGTATGGCCGGGTGTATCCGGGGGCATCTGGCGCGGCTGGGGGTGGATTGCGCCGTTCTGCCGGGGCCGGAGGGCGACCGGGTGAACCTGTTCGCCAGCATCGGGCCGCGCGATGTGCCGGGATATGTGCTGTCGGGGCATATGGATGTGGTGCCTGCGGCGGGGCAGGTCTGGGCCAGCGATCCGTTCCGGCTGCGGGCCGATGGCGGGCGGCTGTATGGGCGCGGGACCACCGACATGAAGGGCTATCTGGCCTGCATGATCGCCATGGTGCCAGAGTTTCAGGCGATGGATCTGCGCCGCCCGATCCATCTGGCGTTTTCCTATGATGAAGAGATCGGTTGCCGGGGGGTGGGCCATATGATCGCGCGGCTGCCCGATCTGTGTGCCCCGCCGCTGGGCTGCATCGTGGGCGAGCCGTCGGATATGGTGCCGGTGCTGTCGCACAAGGGCAAACAGGCGATGGAGCTGGTGATCGAGGGCCGCGCCGCGCATAGCTCGCAGCCTGATCTGGGGGTGAACGCGCTGTATCCGGCGGCAGAGCTGCTGCTGTTCATCCGCGATCTGGCGGCGCGGCTGGCGGCCGAGGGGCCGTTTGATGCGCGGTTTTCGCCGACCTGTTCCACCGTGGTGGCGGGGGTGGTGCAGGGGGGCACGGCGGTGAACATCATCCCCGATCGCTGCGCCATCCAGATGGAGGTGCGGTCGGTGCCGGGGCAGGCGCCGCAGGATATCACGGCGCAGGTGCTGGCACGGTTGCAGGGCTTGCCGGGGGTGCAGGTGTCTTGCCGCGAGCTGAGCAGCTATCCGGCGCTGCCCCCGCCTGCGGATCGCGGGCTGGCCGATCTGCTGGAACGGCTGACCGGCCAGGCGGCGCTGCAATCGGTCAGCTATGGCACCGAGGCCGGGCTGTTTCATGCCGCGGGCGTGCCGTCGATCATCTGCGGGCCGGGGTCGATTGCCCGGGCGCACCGGCCCGACGAATTTGTGACGGTTGCGGAACTGGCCGCCTGCTGCGCCATGCTGCGCGGGCTGGGGCAGGTGGCGGCGGGCTGCCCCCGCCGCGCCTGTGCCACAGGGCGGGTTTACCCCGCCGGGGCGATCAATAGGCCACGACGTAGATCTTGCGCACGGTTTCGATGGTGCGCCAGGTGCCCACGAAACCGGGTTTCATCACAAAGCTGTCGCCCGCGCGATAGGTGACCGGCGGCTGGCCGTTTTCGGTGATTTCCACAACCCCTTCAAGGATATGGCAGAATTCGAAGGTTTCACCCTTGATCGAATGGGTCAGCCCCGGCGTGGCCTGCCAGATGCCGGATTTGATCTTGCCCTCGCGCGAGTCGTCCATGGCCCAGGTGCTGAATTCCGGCGCGCCTTCGATCAGGCGTTCGGGGGTGGGCAGGGCATGGACGGGGGCGAAATCGGGATTGTGGTCAAGGGTTTTCAGCAGGGTCATTGCAGTCTCCATTTGCATCGCGGCCAGCATAGGCAGCGGCCCGCCGCGCCGAACACTGCAGAGCGGGGCAGGGCAGCGGATCGTGCCGAATTGGCGCCCGCAGGCAGCCGATCCTGCGCAATGCAGGGCCGTCCGCCTCTGCCAGAAGATGCGGCGGGGCGAGGTGTTCTGGCACAAGATCGGGAAAGGCGCCGGTATCGGGAAAGGTGCCGACAGGGCATTGTGCGCCCGAAGGCGCAATTTGCCCGGCCCTGAGGGGCGGGGCAGATCAGAGGTGGTGTCCGCGGCGGGATTCGAACCCACGGCCCCAGGATTCATACCACTTCGGCTTTCGCCGCCGCCTTTCGGCGTTCGTGGTCTGGACTGTCCCTTCACCATATGCCCGAAGGCCCTTAGGTGCTGCCCATCCAGTCTCTACACCTTCCCCCTTGCGGGGGCTTGGCTCGGGATTGGCAAGGCGCAAGCGCCGTAGCTTTCCCCGAATTTGAGCAGATCCGTTGCACCGTTTCCGCGTGCAACGCCCAATTATATCTAGGAATCCTGTGCTCTATCCAGCTGAGCTACGCAGACAAAACCTCCTGCCGACTGTTTAGCGGGGTTCGCGCGGGCGGGCAACCTTGTAAGTGGCAGCGCGATCAAGATGGCGCGGGTATCCGGGCGGCTGCGCCACAGGCGGGCATCAGGGCCGAAGTGCGAGGGAGGAGTGAAATTTGGCCCAACACTCCTCCCTCTCGTCCTTCGCGCCAGTGAGAGCTTGCAGGGCGCGCGGGAATCGGTCAACTTGGTGTTGTTACCGCTAACATAGCGCGGGATGAGGGCTTGGACAAGCCCTGCGTTTGCCGCTAACACTGGAATATTGCTGACCGGAGAATTTCCTGTGACCAAGCCGCCCCTGCCCGATCCCCGACGCACCCTGACCCTGCGCGATGTCTCTGAGGCCTCTGGCGTCAGCGAGATGACGGTCAGCCGGGTTTTGCGAAACCGGGGCGATGTGTCGGATGCGACGCGGGAAAAGGTGCTGCTGGCGGCGCGGGCGCTGGGCTATGTGCCCAACAAGATCGCGGGCGCCCTGGCGTCGCAGCGGGTGAACCTTGTCGGCGTCATCATCCCGTCGATGTCGAACATGGTGTTTCCCGAAGTGATGATGGGCATTTCGGATACGCTGGAAGATACCGGGCTGCAGCCGGTGGTGGGCATCACCAATTATTCGCCCGAACGCGAAGAATCCGTGCTGTATGAAATGCTCAGCTGGCGGCCCTCGGGGCTGATCATCGCGGGGCTGGAACACAGCCCGGCGGCCAGCGCCATGCTGGAAAGCGCGGGCATCCCGATTGTCGAGATCATGGATATCGACGGCGAGCCGGTCGACAGTGCCGTGGGCATTTCGCACCGCCGCGCCGGGCGGCAGATGGCCGAGGCGATCATCGCCGCAGGCTATCGCCGCATCGGCTTTCTGGGCACCAAGATGCCGGATGACCACCGCGCCCGCAAAAGGTTTGAAGGCTTCCGCGATGGTCTGGCACGGGCCGGGCTGTATCTGGCGGATGAAGAATATTACGCGGGCGGATCGGCGCTGCTGAAGGGCCGCGAGATGACGGAAACCATCCTGAAACGCACGCCCGATCTGGATTTCCTGTATTATTCGAATGACATGATCGGCGCGGGCGGTCTGCTTTACTGTCTGGCCAGCGGGATCGACGTGCCGGGGCGGCTTGGCCTTGCGGGCTTCAACGGGGTGGAACTGCTGGATGGCCTGCCGCGCAAGCTGGCCACCATGGATGCCTGCCGCCGCGAGATCGGCATCCGCGCGGCAGAGATCATCGCAGGCAAGCGCCCCTCGGGCGTGATCGGCGGCGAGGTGCTGGAACTGTTTCCCAAGCTGCAGCCGGGCGACACCATCCGCAAGGTGTGATGCCGCCCGTGCCGGCGGGCAGGATCAGTACACCAGCCCGTCATAAACCCCGTAGGCCCCGGCCTGCGAGCCAAGCGCATTGCGCTGCCCCCGGTCATTGGCATAGGCCAGAACGGCATTGTAGGTGCCGGGGCCAAAGCTGCCGTCGATGCCGCTGCGGTAATAGCCATAGGCCGCCAGCCGCTGCTGGATGCGCCGCCGGTCGGTATAGCTGTAGGAATTGAAGGCCGCCGCCGCAGGCGTTGCATAGATGCTGGTCTGATAGTGCGGCGCGGGGGCCGGGCGATAGACCGGGGCCGGGGCGACATAGTTATACACCGGCGCGGGCTGGGTATAATATTGCTTGGGCTGTTTGCGCTGCTGGCGGCGCATGTCGTCCAGAATGCGGTCCATGACCATGGCGGCGGCAACGCCTTGCAGAAACTTCTGCTCGTTCTTGCCCAGGGCCTGAACCGGGGCCGCACTTGCCGCCGTCAGGGCAATGGCAAGCGTGGCACCGATGGCAGCTTTCGAGAATTTGGCGGTGATGACAGCGGGCAGCATGTCCTGTCCTTTCGGGATGGGGTTTCGTTGCTGCCATCTGGGGGCATAACACGGCGCTAGGCAAAATCGGCAGGGTTGCTATCGGATAACATGTTATGTTTCAGATGCTTGCATGGCGGCTGGGCTGCGGGCTGCGGCAGGGTTGGCTGCGCGCGGCCTGTCGGATCGCCCGGATCATGCGGCAGGTCGGCGCTGTTTTTCCGCAGGCAATACCGCGATGCAGCCCCCCGCCATGCCCCACACCCAGCTGTGATTCGCGGGGCCATCGCGCCGCGCGCCGGGGCCGGGCAATGCGGCGCCACCGCCAGATCCGGCGGGGCTGCGGGCGGGCCGGACCGGCAGCCTGCCGCCGCTTTTCCGCATCTGCCCTATACAGAAGGCCGGTTTTGCTGTAGGTCGCCCCTCAAGGCTCCGATGATTCCGGGGTGGCTGCGCATTGGGAGGTGCGGCCACGAGGGGAAGGGCGGGCCGTCACGGGCTGCAACCGCCCCCTTTATGGAACAGACATGACCGAACTGAATATCGCGGCGCCGCTGGCAGCGGCCCTCGCAGCCAAAGGCTATGAATCCCTCACCCCCGTACAGCTGGCCGTCATCGCCCCCGAACTGGAAGGCCGCGATGCGCTGGTCTCTGCCCAGACCGGATCGGGCAAGACGGTGGCCTTCGGCCTTGCCATGGCGAATGAAGTGCTGGCCGGCAATGACCGCCTGCTGTTCGCCGAGGCGCCGCTGGCGCTGATCATCGCCCCCACCCGCGAACTGGCGCAACAGGTCGCCCGCGAGCTGGAATGGCTTTATGCCGAAGCGGGCGCCATCATCGCCACCTGTGTGGGCGGCATGGATTACCGCAATGAACGCCGCACGCTGGAACGTGGCGCCCATATCGTCGTGGGCACCCCCGGCCGTCTGCGCGACCATATCGAACGCCGCAGCCTGGATCTGTCGCAGCTGCGCGCCGCCGTGCTGGACGAAGCCGATGAGATGCTGGATCTGGGCTTTGCCGAGGATCTGGAATTCATCCTGTCCAACGCCCCCGAAGAGCGCCGCACCCTGATGTTTTCGGCCACCGTGCCGAAAGAGATCGAAAAGCTGGCAGGCACCTTCCAGCGCGATGCGATGCGCATTCAGACCGCGGGCGAAGCGCGCCAGCACAATGACATCGAATACCGCGCTTTCAACGTGTCGGCACGCGATCGCGAACATGCGATCTTCAACATCCTGCGGTTCTACGAGGCGCGCACCGCCATCGTATTCTGCAAGACGCGGATGAACGTGAACCACCTGCTGGCCCGCATGGGCAACCGGGGCTTCCAGGTCGTGGCCCTGTCGGGCGAGCTGTCGCAATCCGAACGGATGCACGCGCTGCAGGCTTTGCGCGATGGCCGGGCCCGGGTCTGCATCGCCACCGATGTGGCCGCCCGTGGCATCGACCTGCCGGGTCTGGAACTGGTGATCCACGCCGATCTGCCGTCCAACTCTGAAACCCTGCTGCACCGTTCGGGCCGGACCGGCCGCGCCGGGCGCAAGGGCGTATCGGCGCTGATCGTGCCGCCGGCCGAAGTGCGCAAGGGGCAGCGCCTGCTGCAGGGCGCCAAGCTGGTGGCCGAATGGGCCAAGGCACCCTCCGCCGAAGAAGTGCAGGAACGCGACGATGCCCGCCTGCTGGAACTGCCGCTGCTGTCGGAACCGGCTGGCGAAGAAACCGCCATCGCCCAGGCCCTGATCGACCGCTACGGCGCTGAACATATGGCCGCCTCTTTCGTGCGCCTGTGGCGTGAAGGCCGCTCGGCCCCCGAAGTGCTGCATGACAGCCTGCCCACCCCGGCGGCGGCCACCCCGGCCCGCCCGCGCGGCGAATTCGGCGAGGCCACCTGGTTTTCGCTGACCGTCGGCCATACCGGCCGCGCCGAGGCGCGCTGGCTGCTGCCCAAGATCTGCGACACCGTGGGCATCACCAAGAACGAAATCGGCGCGATCCGCGTGCAGCAGGAAAACACCTTCGTCCAGATCGCCAAGGCGGCGGCCACCCGGATCGAAGCCACCACCCTGATCGAACCGGGTCTGGAAATGTTCCGCCTGGAGGGAGAGCCGAACCTCGCCCGCCCGGAACGCGCAGAACGCGCGCCGCGCAGCTTCGATGACCGCCCGGCCCGCAAGGCGCCGCCGCGGGATCGGGGCGACCGTCCGGCTTATGAACCCAAGCCGTCGCGCTTCGTGGAAGATGATGCTGCGGCAGCCCCCGCCGCCGCCCCGCGCAAGGCCTATGCCCCGCGCGAGGATGCAGAGCGCAAGCCCTATGCGAAACGCGACAACAGCGACCGCAAACCCTATGCCAAGCGCGAAGAGGGCGCCGCCCCGCGCAAGCCCTATGCCGCGCGTGAAGATGGCGACCGCAAGCCTTATGCCCCGCGCGACGACAAGCCGCGCCCGCCCTTCGCCAAGCGCGAAACCACCGAGCGCCGCTCGGCCCGGGATGATGCGCAAGGCGATCGCGGCAGCTATCAGCCCCGCGCGCTGGAACCGCTGAAACGCGCCCCGCGTGCCGCCGGTGAAGACGCCCCGCGCGGCGCCTTTGCCAAGAAGCCCTATGCGCCGCGCGCCGATGCCGCCGAGGCAGGCGCCGACCGCAAGCCGCGCTGGAAGGCGGGCGATCGTCCGGCCGGCGCCGAAGGCAAGCCCGCACCGCGCGCCGCCGGGTTCAAGTCGCATGGCGGCGGCAAGGACAAGCCGGCCCGCACCGCAGGCTTCAAATCCCATGCCGGCGACAGCAAGACCACCTCGCGCACTGCCCGGCCGAAGCCCGCGCCGACCGATGCGCGCGATACCACCAAACGGTTCAGCCCGCCCAAAAAGCGCTGATCCCGCAATCGCTGAATGACAAAGGCCGCCCCCAACCGGGCGGCCTTTCCTTTTGCGCTTCCTCTTGGCCCAAATACCCTCAGGGGGTGAGCCCGCAGGGCGAGGGGGCGCGAGCGCCCCCTTTCTGCCCCGCAAAACTGCCCTGCCGTCAGATCATCGCCTTGATCGCCGCCACATGCGCGGGCGCGGCCCCCTGCGGATCGGCGGCCAGCGCCGCCACTTCGGCCAGCAGCGCCTCGGGCGCCACCACCCGGTCCACCAACCCCCAGGCCAGGGCTTCGGCGGCTTCGATCTTCTGCCCGGCCATCAGGATCACCTTCGCCCGGGCAGGCCCCACCAGCGCCCGCAGCCGTGCAGGGTCTGACGGTTGCGGCAGAAAGCCCAGCTTCATCACCGGGTAAAAGACCTTCGCCCCCGGCACGGCGATCCGCAGATCGCAGGCCAGCGCCATGCCCATGGCCCCGCCCGCCAGCGTGCCGTTCAGCGCTGCCACCGTCAGGCAGGGCAGTGCCGCAATCGCGCCCGACAGCCGTTCCCAGACGGCATCCGTTGCCAGCCCGGCGCGGGCCTCGTCCAGATCGGCGCCGGCCGAAAACCCCCGGCCCGAGCCGGTCAGCACGAAGACCCGCGCCCCTTCGGATGCCGCGCG
>Ga0154534_1161_pt2 | contig 19047 bp, 20 predicted proteins | sample RifGroF1_FD_105677 | JGI IMG/M metagenome (GOLD analysis project Ga0154534, IMG submission 105677) | Rhodobacteraceae bacterium GWF1_65_7 | reverse complement strand
GCAGGCCGCGCTGCAGCTGGTTCTTGTCGAAGGTGCCGAACGGCCCTTCGAACGAGAAGGCAACATCTTCGACATGGCCTTCGCTGCCTGCGGCAAACGCGGCCCCGGTCATCAGCCCAAGGGCAGAGACGGCGCTGATTGCGATTTTGCGAAACATCTCAGTCAGTTCCTTTCTCTCACTCGGCCGCATGTGGGTAATGCGCCTTGAAGTCTTCCTCGATCGTTGCCGGTTGCGGCAGCGGTTTTTCGATCACGCCAAGCAGCGGCAGGATGACGAGGAAATAGGCGAACCAATAGGCCGAAGCGATGAGCGAGATCCAGTCATAGGGGAAATCGGTCGGCATGGCGCCCACCCACATCAGCACCATGAAGTCGACGCAGAGCAGGTAGAACCACCATTTGAACATCGGGCGATATTTGCCCGAACGGACCGAGGAGGTATCCAGCCAGGGTGCCAGTGCCATGATGGCAATGGCGCCGAACATGGCCAGCACGCCGAAGAACTTGGCGTCGATGATGCCGAAGGACAGGAAGTTGACCAGCTGCACGACCCAGACATCGGCGGTGAAGGCGCGCAGGATGGCGTAGAACGGCAGGAAGTACCATTCCGGCACGATATGTGCGGGCGTGGCCAGCGGGTTCGCCTCGATATAGTTGTCGGGGTGGCCCAAGTAGTTCGGCATGAAGCCCACGATGGCGAAGAAGATCACCATGATGACGGCCAGCGCGAACAGATCCTTGATGACGAAATAGGGGAAGAAGGGAACGGTGTCCTTCTTGGCCTCTTCTTTCGAGGTGCGGCGCACTTCGACCCCGGTGGGGTTGTTGTTGCCGGTGGTGTGGAAGGCCCAGATATGCACGGCAACAAGGCCTGCAATCACGAAGGGCAGCAGATAATGCAGCGAGAAGAAGCGGTTGAGCGTGGCGTTATCCACGGCAGGGCCGCCCAGCAGCCAGGCTTGCAGCGGCTCGCCCACGCCGGGAATGGCGCCGAACAGGCCGGTGATGACCGTCGCACCCCAGAAGGACATCTGGCCCCAGGGCAGAACGTAACCCAGGAAGCCGGTTGCCATCATCATGAGATAGATCAGCATCCCGATGATCCAGGTCACTTCGCGCGGGGCTTTGTAGCTGCCGTAGAACAGGCCGCGGAAGATGTGCAGATAGACGGCCACGAAGAACAGCGAGGCGCCGTTGGCATGCAGATAGCGCAGCGCAAAGCCGCCGTTCACATCCCGCATGATATGTTCGACCGAGGCAAAGGCCAGATCGACATGCGGGGTGTAGTGCATGACCAGCACGATGCCGGTGATGATCTGCAGCGCCAGGCAGAAGGTCAGGACGATGCCCCAGATCCACATCCAGTTCAGGTTCTTGGGTGTGGGGATCATCAGTGTGTCATAGGCAAGCGCCACGATCGGCAGACGCTTGTGCAGCCACTTTTCGATGCCCGTCTTGGGCTCGTAATGGTCGTGCGGAATTCCGGCCATCGGTTTCTCCCTCAGCCCAGCAGAATGGTCGTTGCGTCGGTGAACTGCGCCATGGGCACATCAAGATTGCGCGGGGCGGGCCCTTTGCGGATCCGGCCTGCGGTATCATAATGCGAGCCATGGCAGGGGCAGAACCAGCCGCCGAATTCGCCAGCGCCATTGCCCAGCGGCACGCAGCCGAGGTGGGTGCACACGCCCAGCATGACCAGCCATTCGCCGGCATCATCCAGGGTGCGGTTGGCATCCGAGGCATCAGCGCCCGGCTTGTTGGCGTTTTCGGCCTGGGTGTCGATCAGATCCGACAGCTGCACAGCGCGGCCGGCTTCGATTTCTTCCGGGGTGCGGCGGCGGATGAAGACCGGCTTGCCGCGCCACTTTACGGTGAGCTGCGAGCCGACCGCCACGCCCGACACATCGACATAGATCGAGGCAAGGGCGCGCACGTCGGCGGAGGCGTTCATCTGGTTGACGAGCGGCCATACGGCAGCGCCGGTGGCCACGGCACCGGCACCTGCGGTGGCAAAATACAGGAAATCCCTGCGGGTGCCTGCGTGATCTTCTGCGTGGGACACGAGATCTTCTCCCTCTCAAGGGTCGCCTCATTGCGACCCATGCAAAATCCGGGCGGCGGTTGCCCGCAGCCTTGATGGGCGGGTTTTAGCCAAGCTACCCCCTTACGTCCAGCGGTCAAAGGAGCGCAGGGGGCAAGGAGTTGCGGCATTTCCGCATCATTTTGCGGCCGTTGCAAGGATGCACAAGTTTCACGCCATCGTGAGGGCCGCGTTACACAAGCCTGTCAGCGCTATCGCAGGGTCCGGCGGGGAAACTGGCATGGTGGCGGGAGTCTTGGCGGCGCTGCGGCGCGTGCATCTGGTGGTGGCGGCGCTGGCGCTGTGCATCATGGTCTGCGAGCCACAGGTGCGGCGTTATGGCGACAGGATACAGGTTGTGCTGCCGATGGTGGCCTGGGCCTGTGCCGCCGCCGAGGGGCGCGGCAAGGAGCTGGCGCTGCGTTTTGCCGGGGTGTTTGTGGCGGCACATGCCAGCAAGCGGCTGCTGGGAGATGCCCCGATGAATCTGCGGCCCGGCGGCGGCGATCATGGTTTTCCTTCGGCGCATACGGCGGCGGCGGCCTTTGGCGCCAGCGCGTTGGTGCATGATTGCATCGCAGGCCATCCGGTGGCGCGGGCGCTGGTGGTGATTTCGGCAGCTTTCGTGGGCGGATCGCGGATCGAGGTGGGCGCGCATGATCTGTGGCAGGTGCTGGCGGGCGGGTTTCTGGGCTGGGGCGGGGATCGGGTGCTGCGCGCCGACAGCCCGTTGCGGCGGCGGATCGCGGCCAGTTTGACACAGGCCGGGCGCCGGGCGCGGCGGGGGCTGCGGCGGATGGGGCGAATGGCGTCGCGCGGATTGGCGACGGCCTTCGGGCGGCGGCGCGGGCTGGCCCTGCCATTGCTGCTGCTGGCCGTGCTGGTTCTGCCGGCGCAGCCGCTGCGGGCCGAGCAGGTGCTGTCGATCTACAGTGGTGCGCAGGGCGCGGCGGACAGCCGGATCGAAGACAGTCTGGGCAGCTTCATCACCGGATGGGAGGGCCATTCGTTGAAATCGCCGCCCTATTACGGGCTGCGGCTGACGCGCTGGCGCCCGGATGGCATCGGCTATGGCTTTGAGATCAATCATGCCAAGGTCTATTCTGACGATCCGGCCAGCCATGGCTATGACCGGCTGGAGTTTACCGACGGGCTGAACATCGTGACGGTGAACCTGTGGAAGCGCTGGCCTGCGCTGCGGTCGGGGCTGGTTCCTTATGTCGGGGCCGGGCTGGGCGTGGCGGTGCCGCATGTCGACATTCAGCCCGCGGGCGAGGCGCATACCTTCGGCTATCAGCTGACCGGGCCTGCCGCACAGATCGTGGCGGGGGCCAGTTACCCGCTGGCGGGCAACTGGTCGCTGTTTGGCGAGGTGAAGGGCACATGGTCGCGCCACCGGGTTGATCTTGATTCGGGCGGCGTGCTGCGCACCGAGATCACCACCCATGCGGTGAATTTCGGCCTGAACTGGCAGTTCTGACGATCAGGCTGCGGGCGGCTGCGTCGCCTGCATGGCGGGGCGGGCCAGAAAGCCATCGGCCCAGAGGCCAAGGCGCGGGCGGGTGGCGCGCCAGCCGCGGGCATCGTGGCGGAAATCGAGATAGGCCAGCGCGCAGCCCAGGGCGATCTGGCCGATATCCAGCCGATCCGACAGATGATCCATCCAGCGGCTTTCCAGCGTATCCAGCGCGCGGTCGATCTTGGACCACTGGCCCTCGACCCAGGGGCTATAGCGCAGATCCTCGGGGCGCAGCCGCGATTCGTAGACCATCAGCAGGGCCGCATCCAGGATGCCGTCGGCCGTGGCCTCCAGCGTGATCGAATCCCATTCCCGCGGGGCAGGCGGGTAAAGGCCTGTGCCGGCCTGCGCATCCAGATAGCGGCAGATCACCCGGCTGTCGTAAAGCGCGGGGCCATCGTCGCGTTCCAGCGCGGGGATCTTGCCCAGCGGGTTCTGATCCAGCGGCATGGAGCCGGGATCGACCGGCGTGCCTGCGGTGGGAATCAGCGTGACCTGCGGCAAAAGCCCGGTTTCATGCAGCACGACCATGACCTTGCGGACATAGGGCGAGGTGGGCGAGTGATAGAGGCGCATCGAAGGCTCCGTCTTGGATCTGGCTTGGATCTGGCGGCAGGCTAGGCCGGGTGGCCATGCTATGCAGCCCGTGACGCGGCGTAAATCCCGTGAATGGGGTGCGGCCCCTTGGCAGGGCGGGGGCTTGTGCCAGCATGGCCGCATAGAGGAAGCCCGATCTGGGAGGATCACATGACAGAACAGGTAACGGCGCTGGATCTGCCGCCGCAAGAGCCGCTGCCCGAGGATATCGCGGTGTATTTCGGCAAATGTCAGGACAAGCTGGGGATGATTCCCAATGTGCTGCTGGCCCATGCCTTTGATGCCGAAAAGCTGCGGGCTTTCAGCGGGATGTACAATGATCTGATGCTGGCGCCTTCGGGGCTGACCAAGGCCGAGCGCGAGATGATCGCGGTGGCGGTTTCGGCGCAGAACGCATGTGTCTATTGCCTGACGGCGCATGGCGCGGCTTTGCGGCAGCTGACGGGCGATCCGGCGCTGGCGGAAACCCTGGCGCAGAACTGGCGGGTGGCGCCGGTTTCCGCGCGGCAGCGGGCGATGCTGGGATTCGCGGTGAAGCTGACCAATGACCCGGCGGCGATGGGCGAGGAAGATCGGGCCGCCCTGCGCGCCGCGGGATTCAGCGACCGGGAAATCTGGGATATTTCGGCGGTGGCGGCGTTTTACAACATGTCGAACCGGCTGGCGGCCGCGGTCGAGATGCGGCCGAACCCCGAATATCACGCCATGGCGCGATAGCGGGCCTGGAAACGGGGGCAGGGCAAAGCAAAAGGCCGCGCGGTTTCCCGTGCGGCCCTTCGATCCTGCGGCAGAACGCCTCAGCCCTGACGGGCTTTGTAGCGCTTCTGGGTCTTGTTGATCACATAGACCCGGCCTTTACGGCGCACAACCTGACAGTCGCGGTGACGCGTCTTCAGCGAGCGCAGCGAGTTCTTGACCTTCATGGCCATCTCTCCATATCGCGGCGCGCGTGCGCCTTGAAACTCGTGCCTTCTTACGAAAGCGGTGAAAATGGTGGGCGGTACTGGGATCGAACCAGTGGCCACTACGATGTCAACGTAGTGCTCTACCGCTGAGCTAACCGCCCACGCCCTGAACGAACCTGTCTGCCACCATCGCCGTAACTGGCTTCGGCGCGGGCAGTTCCGCGTCAGTGGGGGCTCTATAAAGAGACTCGGATGGGTGTTCAAGGGGTTTTGGCAGAAGAAAAAACCGCGCTATATCTTTTGCCATGATGCACCGGACCGTCACCGAAGCCTATTGCCTGTCCCGCCCGGCGCTGCACAGCACGCCGGTCGTGTTTTCGTCGCCGCACAGCGGGCGCGATTATCCATTGGCCTTTCTGCAAAGCAGTATCCTGTCGGATCACCTGATCCGGTCATCGGAAGATGCCTTTGTGGACGAGCTTTTTGCCGATGCCCCGCAGCTTGGGGCACCGTTGCTGGCTGCGCGGGGGCCGCGGGCCTATATCGACCTGAACCGCGCGGCGGATGAACTGGACCCGGCGGTGATCGAGGGGATCATGCGCGCGCCGCACAACCCGCGCATCAGTTCGGGCCTGGGGGTGATTCCGCGCGTGGTGTCACAGGGGCGGCCGATCTATCGCGGCAAGATCGGGCTGGCCGAGGCGGAACAGCGGCTGCGGCGGCATTGGCACCCCTATCATGATGCGTTGCACGGGCTGATGGACGAATCGCTACTGCGATTCGGCGAGGCGGTGCTGATTGACTGCCATTCGATGCCGCATGAGGCGATCGAAGCCCATGCCCGCCCCGGCGTGCCGCATCCCGAAGTGGTGCTGGGCGACAGGTTCGGTGCGTCGGCGGGGCGGGATGTGGTGGCGCGGATCGAGGCGGCGTTTCGGGGGGCGGGGCTGCGGGTCGTGCATAATGCGCCCTTTGCCGGGGCCTATATCACCCAGACCTATGGCCGCCCCTCGCGTCGGCAGCACGCGGTGCAGATCGAAATCGACCGCTCGCTGTACATGGATGAGGGGCGCATCCAGCGGCGCCCGGATTTCGCGGCCTTTCAAAAGCTGATGATGGGGATCGTGGCGGGAATCACCACGGCCTTTCGCCCCGATACCGCGCTGGCCGCAGAATAGATCCGCGTGCCATAGGCCCGCACGTCATAGGCCCGCACGTCAGCCGCAGATGGCCTGCAGCGCGCTGCGGGTTTCGGTGGCATTGGGCAGAAAATCCTCGATCCGGGCGCTGTTCTGGCCGCCGCGACCGGCCAGGGCGTCCAGCCTTGGGTCGGTGTCTTCCAGCGTCAGGCCGAGGGTCTGTGCCAGTTGCAGGGCTGTGCGGCGCAGATCGGCGGTGGAGCTGTAGATTTCTTCGAAGATCAGCCAGTCATGCGCGATATGCCGCACCCGCAGGTGGCTGAGGATATCCATCAGCGCCAGACCGTCGCGGCGGGCCTGATCGAGAACCCGCTTGACGGGCAGCGGTGGCAGCACGGTTTCGCCCGCAAGGATCGGCGGGTAGAGCGTGGCCGCCTGCCGGGCCCCCCAGGCCCCGGTGGCCTGGGCGATGGCCAGCGACATCTGGCGATCCACCTCATTGGCGCGGGTGAGCAGGATGATGCGATAACCGGCTTCGGCGCAGATATCGGTCAGGACCGTGGCGAGGCCGCGCGGGCCGACATCAAAACAATGCTTGATGTTCTGCGACTTGGCGATCAGGGCGCGGATATCCTGACGCAGCTGTTCTGTATCGCCATGGGCGGCGAACCGGGCGCTGACCCCATGCCAGACGCGGCCGGTGTTGAAGGGTTCATGCTGGGCCGTGGGCAGTGGCGAGATGCGGGACAGAAAGGCCGCAAGCGAGGTGCCGCCCGTCCGGCGCCGGGTCAGGATCAGGAACGGGGCGGTATCGGTCATGGCTGTCTCCGGTCTTTGCAGAGAGCTAGCGGCGCGGGTCCGGCGCTGTCAATGGCGGCTAGCGCAGGGCGCGGCCCTTGATGATCGCCTCTTTGCCGAAGCGGGCGCGAATCGCATCGGTGGCGCGTTCGGCGCGGGCGCGGGTTTCGGCCTGCGGGTCCAGCAGATCGGCCGTCAGATCGGCATCACGCCCCGGGGTCAGATCGGAAATGCCGACCCCGATCAGCCGGTAAGCGGCCCCGCGCGGCACCTGATCGAACAGGGCGCGGGCCTCGCGGTAGATGCGGTCGGCGGTCTGGGTGGGGCCGGGCAGGGCGTGGCGGCGGGTGATCTGGCTGAAATCGGCGCGCTTCAGCTTCAGCGTGACGGTGCGCCCGGCCATATCCTTGGCCTTGGCGCGATCGGCCACGCCTTCGGCCAGCCGCCACAGATGGCCATCCAGCAGATCGGCATCCGAGGTATCTTCGTTGAAGGTGGTTTCCTTGGAGATGGATTTCACCTTCTCATCGCGGCTGACGCGGCGGTGATCCTCGCCGCGCGCCAGATGCCACAGCCGATCCCCCATCTGGCCGAAGCGCGCCACAAGATCGACGCGATCCCAGCGCAGCAGATCGGCAATCGTGCGGATGCCCGCCTTTTCCAGCGCGGCTTGCGTGGCGGTGCCCACGCCCCAGATGATGCGCACGGGTTTGGGGGTCAGAAACGCCTGTGTCTCGGCCCGGCCCACCACCGAAAATCCGCGTGGCTTATCCAGATCGGAGGCGATCTTGGCGAGGAACTTATTGTGGCTGAGCCCGACGGAGCCGGAGATCCCCAGCTCATCCTCCATCCGGCGCACGAGGCGGGCGAGCATGACCGCGGGCGGGGCGCCATGCAGCCGGGCGGTGCCGGTCAGATCCAGAAATGCCTCGTCCAGCGACAGGGGTTCTATCGCGGGGGTCAGATCCTCCATCATTGCGCGGATCTGGCGCGAGACCTCGACATAGGCCTGCATCCGGGGCTTCACCACCACCGCCTCGGGGCAGAGTTTCAGGGCCTGAAACATCGGCATGGCCGAGCGGACGCCGGAAATGCGGGCGATGTAGCAACAGGTCGAGACCACGCCGCGCGTGCCACCGCCGACGATCACCGGCTTGTCGCGCAGATCGGGATTGTCGCGCTTTTCGACCGAGGCATAGAAGGCGTCGCAATCCATATGCGCGATCGACAGATCGGCCAGTTCGGCATGGGCGAGCACACGCGGGCTGCGGCAGGCCGGGCAGCGGCTGCCGGAATCGAAGGCGGTCAGGCAGGAACGGCAGAGCGCGGGCATGGGATCATTCTACCATGCCCGCGTGCCGGGTGCAGCCTGCCGCAAATTCCTTGGAAGGAATTTGCAAAAGTTTTTGAAAACTTTTGCCTCAGCCTGCGGTGGCCGGGCGCAGGACCGGGGCGGGGGTGCGCTTGCGTTCGTAGCGGGCATAGCCCAGATCGGCATGTTCGATTTCCGGCGCGCGGCCCGAGATGATATCGGCCAGAAGCCGGCTGGAGCCGCAGCTCATGGTCCAGCCCAGGGTGCCATGGCCGGTGTTGAGATACAGGTTCGGGATGGGCGAGCGGCCCACCACCGGCGTGCCATCCGGCGTCATCGGGCGCAGCCCGGTCCAGAAGCTGGCCTGCGACTGATCGCCTGCGCCGCCAAACAGATCTTCGACCGAATGGGTCAGCGTGGCCTGCCGCTTGGGGTTCAGCGACAGGTCGAAGCCCGCGATTTCGGCCAGGCCGCCGACGCGGATGCGGTCGCCCAGCCGGGTGATGGCGATCTTGTAGGTTTCATCCATCACGGTCGAGACCGGCGCGCGGTCGGCATCGACGATCGGCACGGTGATCGAATAACCCTTGAGCGGGTAGATCGGCAGGTTGATGCCCAGCGGCGCGGCCAGCAGCGGCGAATAGGAGCCCATGGCCAGCACGAAGCTGTCGGCATGAACCCGGCCTTCGCTGGTTTCAACCGAAGATACCCGGCCCATATCCATGTTCAGGCGGCCGATGCTGACGCCCCAGCGGAATGTGACCCCCGCAGCCACGGCCATATCGGCCAGGGTATTGGTAAATTTGAAGCAATCGCCGGTTTCATCGCCCGGAAGGCGCAGACCGCCCATGATCTTGTCGGCATTGGGGGCCAGCCCCGGTTCGGCAGCGACGCAACCTGCGCGATCCAGCACCTCGAACGGCACGCCATCCTCGCGCAGCACCTCGATATCCTTGGCGGCGCCATCGACCTGTTTCTGCGTGCGGAACAGCTGCAGCGTGCCCTGCGTGCGTTCATCATAGCGGATGCCGGTTTCAGAACGCAGTTCGCCCAGACAATCGCGCGAATATTCCGCCAGCCGCACCATGCGCGACTTGTTCACATGATAGGCCTCGGCGGTGCAGTTCATCAGCATCTTCGCCATCCAGGACAGTTTGGCGAGATCGGGGCGCGGCTGGATCACCAGCGGGGCATGTTTCTGGAACATCCATTTCATCGCCTTCAGCGGGATGCCGGGCGCGGCCCAGGGGGCGGAATAGCCGGGGCTGACCTCGCCCGCATTGGCAAAGCTGGTTTCCAGCGCAGGCGCCGCCTGACGGTCGATCACCGTCACCTCATGGCCCTGTTTCGCCAGATACCAGGCGGAGGTCACACCGATCACGCCTGCGCCGAGGATGACGATTTTCATGGAGTTTCTCCGCCGTTGGATGGAACATGGAAATCATACGCCAGCGGCATGGGATTTCTTGGCTTTCTGCGGGCGCGAAAGGCGGGTTGATCGCAGAAATCTGCGCATTTCCTGCGATTGATCGAAGAATGTTCGATGATGCCTGAATCCTGCGCAAGGAATCCTGTCTGAAGGTGCTGATCCCGCCGGAATCATCTGCCTATTGATTGTGCGCTGTGCGAAGTTCATCCTGAGGGGAGTTTCAAGCAAGGAATATGGCGATGGATCAGGACGTTCTGCTGGGCGGCAATGCGATCTGGCTTGCGATTGCGGCCTTCATCATTCTTTGCATCTTTCTGGGCGTGCGGATCGTGTCGCAAAGCGAAAAGCATGTGGTGGAACGCTTTGGCCGGTTGCGGGCGGTGCTGGGGCCGGGCATCAACTTTGTGGTGCCGTTTCTGGACCGGGTGCGCCACAAGGTTTCGATCCTGGAGCGCCAGCTGCCCACCGCCTCGCAGGATGCGATTACCGCCGACAACGTGATGGTGAAGGTGGAAACCTCGGTTTTTTATCGCATCATCGAGCCGGAAAAGACCGTCTACCGGATCCGCGATGTGGATGGCGCGATTGCCACCACGGTGGCGGGCATCGTGCGCAGCGAAATCGGCAAGCTGGAGCTGGATCAGGTGCAATCGAACCGCGCCGATCTGATTGCCAAGGTGCGCGAACAGGTGGCGGCCATGGTGGATGACTGGGGGATCGAGGTGACGCGGGCCGAGGTGCTGGATGTCAATCTGGACGAGGCGACGCGGTCGGCGATGCTGCAGCAGCTGAACGCCGAACGGGCGCGGCGGGCGCAGGTCACCGAGGCCGAGGGCAAGAAGCGCGCGGTGGAGCTGAACGCCGATGCCGAGCTTTACGCCGCCGAACAGGAGGCCAAGGCGCGGCGGATTCTGGCGGATGCCGAAGCCTATGCCACCGGGGTGATTGCCGAGGCGATCAAGATGAACGGGCTGGAGGCGGCGCAGTATCAGGTGGCGCTGAAACAGGTGGAGGCGATCGGGGAAATGGCCAAGGGCGATGGCAAGCAGACGATCCTGGTGCCCGCCCATGCGCTGGAGGCGTTCAGCAATGCCTTTGCGCTGTTGAAGGGGCGCAGCTGATGGCCTGGTGGATCTGGGTGGCGGGTGGCTTTGCGCTGGGCATCGTGGAGGTGCTGGCGCCGGGCTATATCTTCCTCGGCTTTGCCATTGGTGCGGTGCTGGTGGGGCTGGTGCTGTGGTCTGGCCTGCTGGCCATCGGGCTGCCGGTGCAGATTGCGCTGTTTGCGGTGGTTTCGGTTCTGGCCTGGCTGGGGCTGCGGCGCGCCTTTCCCCATAGCCGGGGGGCGGTAAAGCGCTGGACGCGGGACATCAACGAACCCTAGGGGGAACCCTTTGGCCGGAGGGGGCGTTGGTCTGCCAGAAACCGTGAAACATCGGAGATTGACATGACCGACTACCGTACCACCCATACCCCCCATACGACCCAGACCACCATTGAAACCCGGCCCAAATCTTCGGGCAATGGGATCGTGCTGTTCATTCTGGGCGGCGTCGTGGCCGTGCTGGCCATCCTGTGGTTCGCCATGGGTTCGCCCAATGACAGCGTGGTGAATGATGCACCTGCCCCGGCGGTAACCGCCCCGGCACCGGAAGCCACGGCCCCGGTGGCCCCGATGACGACCGAGCCCGCCCCGGAAGCCACCCCCGCCCCGGAGGTGACCCCGGAACCGGCGCCCGCCCCTGATGCGGTGATGCCGGAAGCCCCGGCGCCGGGCACGGGCAGCACCACCCAGCCGTAAGGACGGTTGCGTGAACAAGAGCAAAATGGAAAGGGCGGCCCCAGGGGCCGCCCTTTTCGCATCCGGGCCGTGTTTAGGGGGCCGTGTTTGTTTAGCGCGCCGTCAGTTCGGCAATCACGGCTGCCGCGGCCGCGCGGGGGTTGGCGGCCTGCCAGATCGGGCGGCCCACCACGATGTGATCGGCGCCATCGGCAATCGCCTGCGCGGGTGTCGCCACCCGTTTCTGATCGCCCAGGGCGGCGCCTGCGGGCCGCACGCCGGGGGTGACGATCAGCTTGCCCGCCGCCTGCGGCAGGGCGCGGATCATCGCGGCCTCTTGCGGGCTGGCGATCACACCATCGGCCCCGGCCTCCAGCGCCCGTGCCGCGCGTTCCAGCGTGATTTCATGAATATCGCCGGGGATGATGAGATTGGCATCCAGATCGGCGCGATCCAGCGAGGTCAGAACCGTCACCGCCAGGATCTTCAGATCGGTGCCTGCCTTGCCCTCGGCTGCGGCGCGCACCACCTGCGGATCACCATGCACGGTCAGGAAATCAAGGCCATGGCCCGCGATGCCGCGCACCGCCGCCTCGACCGTGGCGCCGATGTCGAACAGCTTCATGTCCAGAAACACCCGCTTGCCGCGTTCGTGCTTCAGCTCGTTCGCAAGGGCAAAGCCGCCGCCCGTCAGCATCCCCAGACCGATCTTGTAGAACCCGGCTGCGTCGCCGATCCGGTCTGCCAGATCCAGCCCTTGCAGCACATTCGGCACATCCAGTGCCACGATCAGGCGATCATCGCTCATGCTTGGGTTCCTTTGCGTGAAATCCCGCGCGGTTTGCGGCGCGGCGGGCGGCGTGTCAAGCTGCGTGTCGGGCGGGCCGTGGGCGCGGACAAATTCCTTCGAAGGAATTTGCAAAAGTTTTCGAAAACTTTTGCGGGGCATTTCGGGCGCTGGCCCGGATTGACTTTGCGCCCCGGCTTGCCGAGTCTGCGGGCAGAGAGCGGGGCATAACATGCAGATCAATATCAGCTTTGACCGGCCGGAAGATGGCCCGAATTCCGGCCCGATCAGCGTGGGCTGGTTTCTGACCTCGGACAAGGGCGCCGTGCTTTATGATCCGCCCGAACGGGTCAGCTTTCGTCAGACCAACCGCAGCCATGCCAAAAGCGCCGCGCGCTGCCCCGGGGTGATTCAGCTGGAAAGCCGGTATTTCATGGTGAAATGCCCCTTTGATCTGCACATCGGTTTTGGCCGCGATGACAAGGGCAAGGCGCATCTGGTGAACCGCGCGGGGGCGGGTTCCACCATCCGGTCGAACAAGCTGGGTGAGGTGCTGACGCTGGTGAACGAGGCCGAATGGCGCTATCCCGACCGGCCGACGGTGCAGCTGAGCCTGCCTTACTGTTTCATTGCCGATGAAACGGTGTTCCTGACCCAGCTGTCGCCGTTTCTGCATTATCGCCGCGAGGCGCTGCCGGGCACGATCTTTGGCGGGCGGTTTCCGATCAATGTCTGGCCCCGGCCGCTGATGTGGGCCTTTGAATGGCACGAGCCGGAGCGGGATATCATCCTGAAACGCGGCGAGCCGCTGTTCTATTGCCAGTTCGAGGGCACGGCGCCGGATCGCCCGGTGCAGCTGATCGAGGCGGCGCGCACCCCGGAGCTGCAGACCTATCTGGAGCAGATCGGCGGGGTGGTGAATTACGTCAACCATACTTTCGGCCTGTTCAAGGCCGCCGAAGCGCTGCGCCCGGCGCGGTTGCTGCAGAAGAAGGATGATTGATCCGCATGGCCGACAGCTGGCGCTCTTCGCTGGAGATTCATGATCTGGCCACGGGCCGCAATCGTGTGGTGCTGCGCAGCCCCGATCTGATCGAGGCGCCGAACTGGCACCCCGATGGCTGGTTGATGGTGAATGGCGGGGGCCGGTTGTGGCGTGTGCCGCTGGACGCCCCGCGGCTGGAGCCGATCGACACCGGCGCCTGTGACCGTTGCAACAATGATCACGGCTTTCTGCCGGATGGCCGCATCGTGCTGACGCATCACACCGGCGCGGGGGCGGCCATCTTTGCCCTGCGCGAAGGATCGCCGCCGGTGCCGCTGGTGACGGCGCGGCCCAGCTGGTGGCATGGCGCCACGGCGGCGGGCGGCGGCGGGATGCGCATCGCCTATGCCGCGGCGCGGGATGACCGCCGGGTGGTGGGGCTGTGCGAGATGGATCTGGCCACGGGGGCAGAGCGCCGCCTGACCGACTTCACCGCTGCCTGCGACGGGCCGGATTATGCGCCCTGTGGCCGGGTGATCTGGTTCAACAGCGCGGCAAGCGGTCATGCCCAGATCTGGCGCATCGGGCCAGAGGGCCGGGCAGAGCAAGCCTTTGCCGATGACAATGTGAACTGGTTTCCGCATCCGTCGCCCTGCGGCGGCCATGTGCTGTATCTGGCCTATCCGCCGGGCACCGAGGGGCACCCACGTGATCTGGAGGTGGGTCTGTGGTTGATGCGCCCCGATGGTGGCAACCGGCGTCAGGTGGTTGCGCTGTTTGGTGGGCAGGGCAGTATCAACGTGCCCTGCTGGGCGCCGGATGGCGGCACCTTTGCCTTCATGCGTTATGCGCCCATCGCCTGACCCATGGCCTCGGCACGGGTTCGGCCATTGGTCCAGACCGAGACATGGATTTCCGGCGGCGCCTCGCGTGCCAGATGTTCGGGGGTCAGCCCCACGATCCGCACGCGCAGCTGTTCTTCGCGGGCCAGCCGGGGGGCGACGATCTGGGCCGCCTGCGGGCCAAGATTGCCCAGATAGACCCGCCGCCTGTGCGGGATCAGGCCAAGCCAGCGCCCGTGGCGCACGGCAAATACGCCGATCTGCCCATCGGCAATGGCCTGAAGTTCTGCCGTATCATTCAGGCACAGGCCGGAATGGCCCACGTGCACGGCAAGGCCGATCAGGCTGGCCTTGTGGATGATCGGTTCGTAAAGGTGCTGCATTCTGCCCCGCTTCCTGGCCTTTCGGCCAAGCCGACCATTTCCTGCCTGCCGCCGCATGGCAAGCCATGCTGACCGCACGCTGTGGTGATCGGCGGATGGTTGCCGCGCCGCAAAGCGCTGGATGCCGGTCTGGCGGGGGGGCGCCCGGCCCCGAGATGCACCGCTGCCCGGGATATTTGCACCCGTTTGCAGATGCCCGAAAAACTTGCGCTGGGTCATGGCGCGGCTCTTGCGGGGGGCGCAGGATCAACCCATCTGATCCACAAGGCCGAAGCAGCCGTGCCTGATGCGGGCGGTTGCAGACGGTGCTGACAAAAGGAGAAATGACCGATGAATTTGGAGAAATTCACGGAACGGTCGCGCGGTTTCCTGCAGGCCGCCCAGACCATTTCGATGCGCGAAAGCCATCAGCGTGTGCTGCCCGACCATCTGCTGAAAGCATTGATGGATGACGATCAGGGGCTGGCCGCAAATCTGATCCGCAAGGCCGGAGGCTCGCCCGAACGGGTGAACGAATCGATCAATGCCGCATTGGCCAAGCTGCCCAAGGTTTCGGGCGGTGACGGGCAGACCTATGTGGACCCCAGCCTTGTGCGCGTGCTGGACGAGGCCGAGACGGTGGCCAAGAAGGCGGGCGACAGTTTCGTGCCGGTGGAACGGCTGCTGACAGCACTGGCGCTGGTGAATACCCGGGCGCGCGATGCGCTGACGGCGGGGGCTGTGACGGCGCAGGCGCTGAACACGGCGATCAACGAAGTGCGCAAGGGCCGCACGGCCGACAGCGCCTCGTCCGAAGATACCATGGAAGCGCTGAAGAAATATGCCCGCGACCTGACCGAGGCTGCGGCAGAGGGCAAGATTGACCCGATCATCGGCCGCGACGAGGAAATCCGCCGCACGATGCAGGTTCTGTCGCGCCGCACCAAGAACAACCCGGTGCTGATCGGGGAACCGGGCGTGGGCAAGACCGCGATTGCCGAAGGGCTTGCCCTGCGCATCGTGAATGGCGACGTGCCGGAATCCCTGCGCAACAAGAAGCTGATGGCGCTGGACATGGGCGCGCTGATCGCCGGGGCGAAATACCGGGGCGAGTTCGAGGAGCGGCTGAAAGCCATCCTGAAAGAAATCGAGGCGGCGGCGGGCGAGATCATCCTGTTCATCGACGAGATGCACACGCTGGTCGGCGCGGGCAAATCCGATGGCGCGATGGATGCGGCCAACCTTATCAAACCGGCGCTGGCGCGGGGCGAGCTGCATTGCATCGGCGCCACCACACTGGATGAATACCGCAAATATGTGGAGAAAGACGCAGCCCTGGCCCGTCGGTTCCAGCCGGTGATGGTGTCGGAACCCACGGTGGAAGACACGATTTCCATCCTGCGCGGCATCAAGGAAAAGTACGAGCTGCACCATGGTGTGCGGATCAGCGATTCGGCGCTGGTGGCGGCGGCGACGCTGTCGCATCGCTATATCACCGACCGTTTCCTGCCCGACAAGGCGATTGATCTGGTGGACGAAGCCGCCAGCCGGTTGCGGATGGAGGTCGACAGCAAGCCCGAAGAGCTGGATCAGCTGGATCGCCAGATCCTGCAGCTGCAGATCGAGGCGGAGGCGCTGAAGAAAGAGGATGATGCGGCCAGCAAGGACCGGCTTGAAAAGCTGGAAAAGGAACTTGCCGATCTGCAGGATCAATCTTCGGAAATGACGGCGAAATGGCAGGCCGAGCGGGACAAGATGGATGCCTCGCGCGAGCTGAAGGAACAGCTGGACCGGGCAAGGGCCGAGCTGGATCAGGCCAAGCGCGAAGGCAATCTGGGCCGTGCGGGCGAGTTGTCCTATGGCATCATCCCGGGGCTGGAACGCAAGCTGGGCGAGGCCGAAAGCCGCGAGGGCGAGGCGCTGGTTTCCGAAGCGGTGCGCCCCGAACAGATCGCCGAAGTGGTGGAACGCTGGACCGGCATCCCCACCACCAAGATGCTGGAAGGCGAGCGCGAAAAGCTGCTGCGCATGGAGGACGAGCTGGGCAAGCGGGTGATCGGCCAGAAACAGGCGGTTCACGCGGTGGCCAATGCCGTGCGCCGGGCGCGGGCCGGGCTGAACGATGAAAACCGGCCGCTTGGGTCTTTCCTTTTCCTGGGGCCGACCGGGGTGGGGAAAACCGAACTGACCAAGGCGGTGGCCGAATATCTGTTCGACGATGAAAACGCGATGGTCCGCATCGACATGAGCGAATTCATGGAGAAACATTCGGTTGCGCGGCTGATCGGGGCGCCCCCCGGCTATGTCGGCTATGACGAAGGCGGTGTGCTGACCGAGGCGGTGCGGCGCCGCCCCTATCAGGTGGTGCTGTTCGACGAGGTGGAAAAGGCGCATCCCGATGTGTTCAACGTGCTGTTGCAGGTGCTGGATGACGGGGTGCTGACCGATGGCCAGGGCCACCGGGTGGATTTCAAGCAGACGCTGATCGTGCTGACATCCAACCTTGGGGCGCGGGCGCTTTCGGAACTGCCGGAGGGCGCCGATCAGGCCGAAGCCCGGCGCCAGGTGGAAGAGGCGATGCGGATGCATTTCCGGCCCGAATTCCTGAACCGGCTGGATGAACAGATCATCTTCGACCGGCTGAACCGGGCGGATATGGGCGGCATCGTGGAAATTCAGCTGAAACGGCTGGAAAAACGCGTGGCCGCGCGCAAGATCGTGCTGGAACTGGATGCCGGGGCAAAAGCCTGGCTGGCGGATGAAGGCTATGATCCGGTGTTCGGCGCCCGGCCGCTGAAGCGGGTGATCCAGCGCCATCTGCAGGATCCGCTGGCCGAGATGATCCTGTCGGGTGATGTGCTGGACGGCGCGGTGGTGACGATTTCGGCCGGGCCGGAAGGGTTGCGCCTTGGCGACCGGGTCAGCGCCTCGCGGCGGGTGCGGCCGGATGAGGCCGTGGTGCATTGAAAGACGAAAGGGGGCCTGCGGGTCCCCTTTTTTCACGGGACGAAAGGCCTATTCCAGCGGGATGACATCCACGGCCTGATGGCTTTCCTGCCCGCCGGCCGTGCGGATCGCGCCTTTCACCGGCGCCACATCGGAATAATCGCGCCCCATGGCGACCATGATGTAATCCTCGCCCGCGGCCTGCCGGTTGGTGGGATCATATTCCACCCAACCTTCGGCCACGCCACACCAGGCGGCAACCCAGGCGTGCATGGCATCCACCCCTTCCAGACGGGGCTGGCCTTCGGGCGGATAGGTGCGCAGAAACCCCGAAACATAGGCGGCAGGCACACCCAGGCTGCGCAGGCAGCCGATCATGATCTGCGCGAAATCCTGGCAGACACCGTGACGGGCGGCAAATGCCTCGGCCGGGGGGGTGTTGACGTCGGTTGCGGCAGAATCGAAGCGCATTTCTTCGTGCAGCGCCTCGCCCATGGCCTGCACCACGGCGCGGGTGGTGGGATGGCCTGCATGTTCGGCGGCGAAGGCGCGCATCGCGGCATCGGCGTCGATCCGGGGCGAGGGCATCAGAAAGTGATGCGGGGACCGGGCGCCCAGATCGCAGAATGCGGCAAGTTCGGCGTCCAATGCGCCCAGCGGCGGCGAAAGATCGGCCTCGTCTTCCGGCACCCGGCGTTCGGCGCGGGCGCGCAGGCGAAAGGTGATCCGGTCTACCGGGCTGTGCCAGGCGACGGAGGTGGTGATATTGCCGAAGAAATCCTTCCGCTCGCGCTGTTCATCGGGCTTCGGGTCCACGGTCAGCAGGCGCGAGGTCACCTTCTGGTTCGGCCCGTCCGATGGCAGCAGCCGCAGGATGTTGCGCACATGATCCGAGGCGGCGGCATAGCTGTAGTCGATCACAAGTTTGATGTCATATATCATGGGGTCACCGCAGATAGGTCGCTGTCAGCAGTTCCCAGATTTCCGCCAGACGGCCGCGCAGTTCGATCAGGCGCGCGGGGGAAAGATCGGAAGGGCCTGCCACACGCAGATCAGTGTCCAGCGTCAGCAGGGCACGTTCCAGCACGGAAAGCCGACCTTCGGTGCCGGCCTGCGGCAGTTTGGTCAGATGCCGCCGCATCAGCGCCACCTGATGCAGCACGGCGCGCGGGTTGTTTTCATCCAGCACCAGCAGGTCGATCACGGTGTCGCGCGAGGGGCCAAAGCGGTAGCGGCGCTGATGCGTCATCACGCTGTCGCCCAGTTCCACCGCGATTTCCAGCGCGCCTGCGGCGGCTTTGGGATCTGCGAAAGTGCCCAGCATCGTCAGCAGGCCATCCGCCCGTTCCTGCGCCCGGCCCAGGCTGAGAAACCGCCAGCCGGCATGGTGATACATGTTTTCATGCACAAGGCCGGAAAACCCCGACAGCTTGCGCAAGAGGATGCCCATCGCCTGGGCCGCATCATCGCCCGCTTCCACCTTGGCGGCCAGCTTGCGCGCGGTTTTCGCCAGATCGTTCAGCGCGGCCCAGCCATCGGGGGAAAAGCGATCGCGCACCTTGGCGG
>Ga0154534_1180_pt2 | contig 19098 bp, 18 predicted proteins | sample RifGroF1_FD_105677 | JGI IMG/M metagenome (GOLD analysis project Ga0154534, IMG submission 105677) | Rhodobacteraceae bacterium GWF1_65_7 | reverse complement strand
GCGGCGGGTCAGCATCAGCGGGGCGGGCGGGGCGCGACGGGGGCGCATGGCGAAACTCCTTGTTACAAACGCGGCGTTACAAACGCGGCGGCAAACTGCCGCCACAGCGGCCCCCCTGTCCAGCGCCTTGCTTGAAACGGGGTCGGCACAGCTTTAAGTGATGCGCAGATGTAACGGAGGCCCGCCGATGACCAATCTCACCCCGCGCGAAATCGTGTCGGAACTGGATCGCTTCATCATCGGGCAGGCGCAGGCCAAACGCGCCGTCTCTGTGGCCCTGCGCAACCGCTGGCGGCGCAAGCAGCTGGGCGATGACCTGCGTGACGAGGTCTATCCGAAGAACATCCTGATGATCGGCCCCACCGGCGTGGGCAAGACCGAAATCAGCCGCCGGCTGGCCAAGCTGGCCCGCGCGCCCTTTCTCAAGGTCGAAGCCACCAAATTCACCGAAGTGGGCTATGTCGGCCGCGATGTCGACAGCATCATCCGCGATCTGGTCGATACCGCCATGGTCGAAACCCGCGAACGGATGCGCGAGGATGTGAAGGCCCGCGCCCTGAAAGCCGCCGAAGACCGGGTGATCGAGGCCATCGTCGGCAAGGATGCCCGCGAACAGACCCGCGAAATGTTTCGCGCCAAGCTGAAAACCGGCGCGCTGGACAGCACGGTGATCGAACTCGATGTGCCCGATCAATCCCCCTTCCCGATGATGGGCGGTGGCGGCAATGGCATGGAAATGCAGATGCAGGGCCTGCAGGATCTGTTCAAGGCCTTCGGCACCCGCAGCACCCGCAAGAAGCTGACCGTGGCCGACAGCTATGAAATCCTGCTGGGCCAAGAGGCCGACAAGCTGCTGGATGACGAGGCGGTGCGGGCCGCCGCGCTGGAAGCCGTGCAGGAAAACGGCATCGTCTTTCTGGATGAAATCGACAAGATCTGCGCCCGAGCCGATGCACGCGGCGCCGATGTCTCGCGCGAAGGCGTGCAGCGTGATCTGCTGCCCCTGATCGAGGGCACCACGGTTTCCACCAAATTCGGCCCGGTCAAGACCGACCACATCCTGTTCATCGCCTCGGGCGCCTTCCATGTCGCCAAACCTTCGGATCTGCTGCCCGAACTGCAGGGCCGCCTGCCCATCCGGGTCGAACTGCAGGCCCTGACCGAAGGCGATTTTGTCCGCATCCTTACCGAAACCGACAATGCGCTGACCCGGCAATATGCCGCGCTGATGGCCACCGAACAGGTGACCGTCCGCTTCACCGAAAACGGCATCGCCGCTCTGGCGCGCATTGCCGCAGAAGTGAACGCCAGTGTCGAGAATATCGGGGCAAGACGGCTGTATACGATTCTGGAGCGGGTCTTCGAAGAACTGTCCTTCACCGCGCCCGACCGGGGCGGCGAAGAGGTGGTGGTGGATGCCGCCTTTGTCGAGGCCAATGTGGGCGCCCTCGCCCGCTCCGCCGATCTGAGCCGTTATGTCCTCTGACCTGTGAACCCAAGGGGTAGCATTTGACCGTGACGCGCATTCCGCTGGCGATCTGCCTTGTTGCCCTGACAGCCTGCACCCCGCGCGGGGCGGTGACGGTTTACCCCGCCGCCGCCGATGTGGGGGATGTCGAAGAGGTCTTCGTGGCCACCACCCGCAAGTTCGAGGTGGAAAAGGGCACGTTCGGCGCCATGCGCTCCGAAACAGAGGTCTTCGGCCGCTTTGCCATCTCGGTTCCGCCAGATCGTGCGCTGGGGGCCATCACCTTTCCGGGGCGGTCGATCAAACCTGATCCGCGCAAGCATTTCCTCACCGTCGAACAGGAACTGCACAAGGATTCCAACGCCTTCCGCAAAAAGCTGTCCACCGCGCTGAAAGACCTGCCACCGGGCCGGCGCGAAGCGGTGATCTATGTGCATGGCTTCAACAACACCTTTGCCGAAGGCCTGTATCGCATCGCCCAGCTCAGCCATGATCTGGATATGCCCGGCGTGACGCTGCATTACAGCTGGCCCTCCGCCGGCAATCCGCTGGGCTATGTGTCAGACCGGGATTCGGCAATGTTCGCCCGCGACGGGCTGGAACAGCTGATGCGCGAAGCCGCGGCTGCCGGCGCCGAACGCATCGTGCTTGTCGCCCATTCCATGGGCTCTGCCCTGACGATGGAGGCCCTGCGCCAGGTGGCGATCCGGGGCGACCAGCAACTGAAAGACAAGATGGCCGGCGTGATCCTGATCTCGCCCGATATCGACGTGGATCTGTTCCGGATGCAGGCCAAGGCCTATGGCGCCCTGCCCCAGCCCTTCCTGATCTTCGGATCAGACCGCGACCGCCTGCTGACGCTTTCGGCGCGGATTACCGGCCAGCCGCAGCGGCTTGGCAATCTTTCCGATATCAACCGCGTGGCCGATCTGGATGTGACCTTCCTCGATACCCAGGCGTTTTCGGCGGGTGCGGGCCATTTCAACCTCGGTGACAGCCCCGCCCTTCTGCAGCTGATGCAGCGCATTGGCGAGGTGGATCAGGCCTTTGGCGCCGACCAGACCGGCCGCGTCGGCCTGCTGCCGGGCGTGGTGCTGACGGTGCAAAGCGCCACCCAGATCGTGCTGGCCCCGGTGGCCGTGGTCGCGGAAGAGCTGACGCGCTGACCCCGCGCCGCGCATCGGCCTGAACCTGTCGCCTTCCGTCTTGCGCGCCGCAGGCCCCGCGCCTAGCCTGCCCGCAACAGGAGACCATGATGACAGATCACGTCAGCACCCATCAGGCCGAAGACGACGCGCGCAACGAAAACATCCTCATCTACGTCAACGGCCGCATCCTGCCCAAGGCCGAGGCGGTGGTGTCGGTCTATGATTCGGGCTTCATGCTGGGCGATGGTGTGTGGGAGGGCGTGCGGCTCTACAATGGCCGCTGGTCCTTTCTGGACGAACATATGGACCGGCTGTTCGAAGCCGCCAAGGCGATCGACCTCGATATCGGCCTGACCCCCGATCAGGTGAAACAGGCGATCTTCGATACCCAGGCTGCCAATGGCATGGAAACCGATGCCCATGCCCGGCTGATGGTCACGCGCGGGGTGAAGACCCGGCCGTTCCAGCACCCCAAGCTCAGCCAGCAGGGGCCGACCATTGCCATCATCATGGAACATTCGCGCCCCAGCATCCCGCGCCCCATCACTCTGGCCACCGTGCCGCATCTGCGCGGCCTGCCGATGACGCAAGACCCCAAGCTGAACAGCCATTCCAAGCTGAACTGCATCCTGGCCTGCATCGCCGCCCAGAAAGCCGGCGCCGACGAGGCGCTGATGCTGGATGTGCATGGTTTCGTGAACACCACCAACGCCTGCAACTTCTTCATCATCCGCAAGGGCGAAGTGTGGACGAGCACGGGCGACTACTGCATGAACGGCATCACCCGCCGCAAGGTGATCGAGCTCTGCCGCGCCAATGGCATTCCCGTGCATGAGCGGAACTTCAGCCTGGTCGATACCTATGGCGCCGACGAGGCCTTCCTCACCGGCACATTCGGCGCACAGACTCCGGTCGGCGTGATCGACGGGCGGCAGATCGGCAATGGCCAGATGGGGCCGGTCACCGAACGTCTGCGCGGGCTTTACAAGGCATTGGTCGGCGCTTGACGCTGTCGGGACAGATGCCCGACGCAGGCCAGACGCAGGGAAGACAGGAAACCGACATGAAAATCGCAATGTGGAGCGGGCCGCGCAATCTGTCGACCGCGATGATGTATGCCTTCGCGGCGCGCGGCGATTGTGCGGTGTGGGACGAGCCGTTCTATGCCGCCTATCTGGCCGCCACCGGCATGGATCACCCGATGGCCGCCGCGGTGATCGCCGCCGGCGAAACCGATCCGGCGGCGGTTTCTGCGGCTTGCACCGGCCCGGTGCCCGAAGGGAAATCCCTTTGGTATCAAAAGCATATGACCCTGCACATGATCCCCGGCTTTGATCGCGGCTTTCTGCGCGGGCTGACCAATGTGTTCCTGATCCGCCATCCGGCGCGGGTTGTGGCCAGCTATTCCAAAAAGCGCGAAAGCCCGACGCTGGCCGATATCGGCTTTGTGCAGCAGGCCGAACTGTTCGATCAGGTGGCGGGCTGGCTGGGCCAGGCGCCGCCTGTGGTCGATAGCGCCGATATTCGCGCCAAGCCACGGGAAACGTTGACAAATCTTTGCGCGGCGCTGGGGATTCCCTTCACCGAATCCATGCTGCACTGGCCCGCCGGCCCCAAATCCTATGATGGCGCCTGGGCCCCGCATTGGTACAATGCCGTCCATGCCTCCACCGGGTTTGATGAACCCGAAGGCCCCCTGCCCGACCTGCCGCCCGAATATCAGGATCTGGTGGATCAGGCCCTGCCCTACTACAACAAATTGCGGGCTTTAGCGCTTTAACCCAGCAGCTTTGCCAGCCCCATGGCGACCGCCGGATTGCCGGAAAGCTTCAGCTTGCCGGTCGCCATGGCCATCATCGGGTTCAGCTTGCCCTTCAGCAGGCTCACCAGATTCTCGCGGCTCAGCCGAAGGGTACAATCCGCCGCGCGGTCTGTTGTGCTGGCGGTGCCATCGGCCAGAACGATCACCCCATCCGCCCCGCAATCGAACTTCAGGCTTCCCGAGAAAGCCTTGGTTTCCAATACTTTACGAATATCTGCCGCGATCTGTTCCATGCCATCCCCCGCTTTGGGGCCAGATAAGACCAGCAGCATCAGTCGGGCAACAACGCCGTTGCGTCACAAAATCAAAGGGCCGCACCCGAAGGCACGGCCCCAAAATGTTTCATGTGAAACAAAGGCTTACTTCTTCGCCACCCGGGCATTGCGCGTGGCGATCAGTTTCAGGCGCAGCGCATTCAGGCGGATGAAGCCGGCCGCGTCTTTCTGATCATAGGCACCGGCGTCTTCTTCGAAGGTCACATGCTTTTCGCTGTACAGCGAGTGGTCCGACCAGCGGCCCACACAATGGACCGAGCCCTTGTAAAGCTTCAGCCGCACGGTGCCCGACACATTTTCTTGCGATTTGTCGATCAGCGCCTGCAACATCTCGCGTTCGGGGCTGAACCAGAAACCGTTGTAGATCAGCTCTGCATAACGCGGCATCAGGCTGTCTTTCAGATGGCCCGCGCCGGCATCCAGCGTGATCTGTTCAATGCCGCGATGCGCCTCCAGCAGAACGGTGCCGCCGGGTGTTTCATAGATGCCACGCGATTTCATGCCGACAAAGCGGTTTTCCACGAAATCCAGCCGCCCGATGCCATGCTTGCCGCCCAGCTCGTTCAGCTTGGTCAGGATGGTCGCCGGCGACAGGGTTTCGCCGTTGATCGCCACGGCATCGCCCTTTTCGAAGGTGACTTCGATATATTCCGGGGTATCGGGCGCATCTTCCGGCGAAACGGTGCGCTGATACACATAATCCGGCGCTTCATCCGCCGGGTTTTCCAGCGCCTTGCCCTCGCTGCTGGTGTGCAGCAGGTTGGCATCCACGCTGAACGGTGCCTCGCCGCGCTTGTCCTTAGCGATCGGAATCTGGTTGGTTTCCGCGAATTCGATCAGCTTGGTGCGCGAGGTCAGATCCCATTCCCGCCAGGGCGCGATCACCTTGATCGACGGATCCAGAGCATAGGCCGAAAGCTCGAACCGGACCTGATCATTGCCCTTGCCGGTGGCGCCATGGGCCACGGCATCGGCGCCGTGTTTGTGCGCAATTTCAACAAGATGCTTCGAAATCAGCGGCCGCGCGATCGAGGTGCCCAGCAGATACAGCCCCTCATAGACCGCATTGGCGCGGAACATCGGGAAGACGAAATCGCGCACGAATTCTTCGCGCACGTCGACGATATGGATATTCTCGGGCTTGATGCCCAGCAGCTCTGCCTTGGCGCGCGCGGGCTCCAGCTCTTCGCCCTGCCCCAGATCGGCAGTGAAAGTGATGACCTCGCAGCCATATTCGGTCTGCAGCCACTTGAGGATGATCGAGGTATCAAGGCCGCCGGAATAGGCAAGCACGACTTTCTTGGGCTTAGACATGTGGCGCTCCTTCACGGTTTCGCCCGCGATTAAAGGGAAATCGGGGCAAGGGCAAGCACCGGAGGGCCTGCGGGCGGTTGACATGGCGCTGCGGCTCTGACTGTTTCGGCTTGGATCAACAGGAGATCGCAATGAAGGCCTGGCATATTTTCATCCATTCTGTTCGTCAGGTGTTCGGCAATTTCAATGCGGCCCTGCGCATGTCGGCGGCAATCTATGTGGCACAGGCGGCCATCGCGCTGGCCTTCGGGCCGCCGGTGCCTGTTGCGGGCACTGAGGCGGCGCAGACGCCCGAAGGCCTTTTTGGCCTGGCGGTGACGGTTTTTGCCTTTCTTGTCGGCTCTTTGTGGATTGCAGTCGCCTGGCACCGCTATGTGCTGCGGGTGGAGGATGCGCCGGGGGCCGTGCCACCGTTCCATGGCGCCCGCATGGCGGATTACTTTGTCAAATCCATCCTGATCGGGCTGATTGCCGGGGCTGTCGGGGCTGTGGTGGGGATGCTGGTTGCCTTCCTTCTGGTGCCGCTGATGGGGCCTGCCGCCGGTTCGCTGGTGCCGATGGTGGTGATGGTGCCGGTCTTCGTGGTGCTTTACCGTTTCAGCGCCATCCTGCCCGGCATCGCCATGGGCGAGCCGGTGCGCTTTACCGCAGGCTGGGAGGCAACGGCGGGCGAAACCGGCACCATGGTGGGCCTCGCGGCGATTTCTGCGCTGGCTTCGGTGCTGCTGGGCCTGCCGCTGCTGATGCTGGGCGGTATTCTGGCGCTGCTGTGGGAGTTTCTGGCCAATTGGGTGCAGCTGATGGTCGGCATTTCCATCCTGACCACGCTTTACGGCCATTACATTGAAAAGCGGGCGCTGGTCTGAGGCTTGCCATTCGCGCTTGGCCGGGTCTAATCGGGGTATGAGTGATTTTGCCCAAAACGCCCGCTTCACCACGGCAGCCCTGCGCGACCTGTTCGATCCCACCCCCCTGCAGCGCAACGATCATCTGTCGGCGCGCTACGGGGCCGAAATCTATCTGAAACGCGAGGATCTGACGCCGGTGCGCAGCTACAAGCTGCGCGGGGCCTTTACCGCCATGCGCAAGGTGCGGGCCGCCCAACCCGATCAGCAGCATTTTGTCTGTGCCAGCGCGGGGAACCATGCGCAGGGCATGGCCTATGCCTGCCGGCATTTCGGGGTGCGGGGCACGATCTTCATGCCGGTGACCACGCCGCAGCAGAAGATCGAAAAGACGCGCACCTTTGGCGGAACAGCCATCGAAATCGTGCTGACCGGCGATTACTTCGACCAGACGCTGGCGGCCTCGCAAGAATTCTGCCGGGCGCAGGCTGCGCATTTCCTGTCGCCCTTCGATGATGCTGATGTGATCGAAGGCCAGGCCAGCGTGGGGGTGGAGCTGCTGGATCAGCTGGGCCGCGCGCCGGATCTGGTGATTCTGCCGGTGGGCGGTGGCGGGCTTGCCTCTGGTGTGACGCGCTATCTGCGTGCGGTGGCGCCAGAAACCAGTTTCCGCTTTGTGGAGCCATTGGGCGGGGCAAGTATGCAGGCTGCGCTGCAGGCGGGGCAGCCCGTCACCCTGCCGCGCATCAACAGTTTTGTCGATGGTGCGGCCGTGGCGCGGCTGGGGGCGGCGACCTTCGCCTGCCTGTCCTGGGCCAGCCCCGATCAGGTGCTGCTGGCGCCCGAAGACCGGATCTGCATCACCATGCTGGAGATGCTGAATGTCGAAGGCATCGTGCTGGAACCCGCGGGCGCCCTTTCGGTGGATGTGCTGCCGGTTCTGGCAGAAGATATTCGTGGGAAAACCGTGGTTTGCGTTACCTCGGGCGGGAATTTCGATTTCGAGCGCCTGCCAGAGGTGAAAGAGCGGGCGCAACGCTATGCCGGGCTGAAGAAGTATTTCATCCTGCGGATGCCGCAGCGGCCGGGCGCGCTGCGCGAGTTTCTGATGATGCTGGGGCCGGATGACGATATCGCGCGATTCGAATACCTGAAGAAATCGGCGCGGAACTTCGGGTCTGTTCTGATCGGGATCGAAACCAGAGCGGCAGAGAATTTCGACCGTATGGCCGAACGGATGGATGCGGCCGGATTCACCTGGCGCGATATCACCGGCGATGATGCGCTGGCCGAATTTCTGATCTGATCGCGGGGCCATGGCGCATCAGGCCGCCGTAAGCCGCGCCATGGCCACCAGAAATTCGGCTTTCGATTCGTGATACAGCGAGACAAGCCCGGGCAGATCTGGCGCTGCTTGGGCGCCGCCGCCACGCCGCTCTGTCTGCTGGCAGCGCAGGGCAAGCTGATGGAAGCCAAGGTTCAGCGCGCTGCCTTTCAGGAAATGCAGATCGGCATCCAGATCGGCGCTGCCGGCCGCAAGCCGCGCGATGACCACATCCGTTTCATCCAGAAACAGGCTGATGATTTCGGCAAAGCCATCTTCGCCCACTTCGGCCCGTATATCCGCCACCCTTTCCCAATCAATCACGTCAACCCCCGGTCATGCCCTGTACGCTGTTCGCAGGCTGGCCCGCTGACATTAACAGCCGGTTACTGCGCGCCCCCGTTTCTCGCGTCATTTTAGCTTTCACCAAGTCTTAAGCTCTGCCGCCGAATCTGCCTGCCAGGCGGGGATGGAGTGGCGGGATGAACATGATGCGGGGCGGGCGGCAGGCGCCGGTGGTGCCGCGACGGGTTCTGGTGGTGGATGACAGCAAGGCGCAGCGGCGGGTGCTGTCGCTGTCACTGATGCGGCAGGGCTATCAGGTGATGGAGGCCGCTACAGGGGAAGAGGCGCTGGCGCTGTGCGGCCACACCGCCTTTGATTTCATCCTGTCGGATTGGGTGATGCCGGGCCTGTCAGGCCCGGATTTCTGCCGCGCCTTCCGCGCCTTGCCACAGGAAAGCTATGGCTATTTCATCCTGCTGACCTCGAAATCCGAAAAGGGCGAGGTGGCGCATGGGCTGGATCTGGGGGCCGATGATTTTCTGACAAAGCCGGTCAATGCCGATGAACTGCACGCCCGGTTGCGGGCGGGAGAGCGGATTCTGGGGATGCAGCGCGAGCTGGTGGAGAAGAACCGGCTGATCGGACGCACATTGGCGGAATTGCAGAAAGTCTATGATTCGCTGGACCGCGACCTGATCGAGGCGCGCAGGCTGCAACAGACCATGGTGCGCGAAAAGCACCGGAATTTCGGGCGCGGCGCGGCGTCGATCCTGCTGAAGCCCTCGGGGCATGTGGGCGGCGATCTGGCAGGGTTCTTTGAAATCAGCGCGCGGCGGGTGGCGCTGTATTCGGTGGATGTCTCGGGCCATGGCGTGGCCTCTGCGATGATGACGGCGCGGCTGGCCGGGCATCTGTCGGGCGCCTCGCCCGATCAGAACATGGCGCTCAGCGGCGGGGGCGACGGGCGGCAGGGGGCTTGGCCGCCCGAGATGGTGGCGGCAAGGTTCAACCGCATGATGCTGGAGGATATGCAGGTCGAACAATACTTTACGATGGCCTATGCCGAGGTTGATCTGGAAAGCGGGCGCGTGCAGCTGGTGCAGGCCGGGCACCCCCATCCGCTGATCATCCGCGCGGGCGGGGCGATCGAGCGGCTTGGCCAGGGCGGGTTGCCGATCGGCCTGCTGCCCGATGTGGTCTTTGACCGGGTGGAGGCGCGGTTGGCGCCGGGGGACCGGCTGTTCCTGCTGTCGGACGGGGTCACGGAATGTCCGGCCCCGGATGGCACGGAACTGGGCCCCGAGGGGCTGGAGGTGTTTTTGCGCCGCAACGCCGATCTGGAGGACCGGGCGCTGCTGGAAACGCTGGTCTGGGAGCTGCACGCCCATACGGGCGGCGGCGATTTTCCCGATGATGTTTCGGGGGTGCTGTTCCGCTATGCCGGCTAACCTGTGTCGCGTTAACGCGTGCCTGTCAGCACCCGGGTCAGCATCGCCCGGTCACCGGGATTGCCCAGAAGCCCGACAGCCTCTGCCGCGGGCAGCCAGACGGCGCTGTGCCCCGGTTCAGTGGGCGGGCCGATGGGCAAGATGGGCTGCGCCAGGTAGAGGGTACACAGCTTTTCGGCCCAGAGATCATAATCGGGCATATAGCAGAACCGGCGAAAGGCCCCGATGCGGCGCCGGATGCGGATATGCCAGCCGGTTTCCTCCATCACCTCACGGTGCAGGGCGGTGATCGGATGCTCTCCGGGGTCTATGCCGCCGCCGGGCAGTTGAAATTCGGGGGTCGGCGCCTCCTGAAAGGTGGTCAGCAGCTGATCCCCCTGCAGCAGCACCGCATAGACGCCGGGGCGCCGCTTGTAGCGCTGCCCTGCCTTCACCGCCTCGCCATAGCGCCGTATCATCCCTTGGACCCCGAACTTGCCCTGCCTATATAGGCGCGGTATGCCAAGACTGGCGCCTTCAGGAAACCCCCCCGGGAAAACTTCATGACCATCGGCTCGCAAATCGCATGGGACGATACCGTCCTGCCATTCCAACTTGACCTTGCCGACATCCGCGGCCGCGTGGCGCGGCTGGATGGTGTGCTGGATCAGGTGCTGAAACAACACAATTACCCCCCGCAGATCGAGGCTCTGGTCTGCGAGGCCACGCTGCTGACCGCGCTGATCGGTCAGACGATCAAGCTGCGCTGGCGGCTTTCGCTGCAGATCCGGGGCACCGGCGCGGTCAAGATGGTGGCCACCGATTATTATGGCCCGACCGAAGACGGCCAGCCCGCCCGGATGCGGGCCTATGCCCATTTCGAACCCGATCAGCTGGAGGGCGCCGACAAGCCCTTTGACCTGCTGGGCGAGGGCTATTTCGTGATCGTCATCGACCAGGGGCAGGGCACGACCCCCTATCAGGGCATCACCCCGCTGACCGGCGGCACGCTGGCGGCCTGTGCCCAGACCTATTTCGCACAATCAGAGCAGCTGCCGACCAATTTCGCACTGACCTATGGCCAGTCGCAGACGCCGGGCGGCGCGCCGCATTGGCGTGCCGGCGGCGTGATGATCCAGCATATGCCCAAAGCCTCGCCCTTCGCGGCGCAGGAGGGTGGCTCGGGCGAGGGCGGTCTGCTGCAGGCACAGGATATCGTGCAGGGCGAGGATGGCGAGAACTGGAACCGCGTGAACATGCTGCTGGAAACGGTGGAGGAGATGGAGCTGATCGGGCCTTCCGTCGCGCCCACCGACCTGCTGGTGCGGCTGTTCCACGAAGAAGGCCCGCGGGTGTTTGAAACCCAGCCGGTGCGCTTTGGCTGTTCGTGCTCGGCGGAAAAGGTGCGGTCTTCGATGTCGATCTATTCGGCCAAAGATCTGCGCCACATGACGACGCCCGAAGGTATCGTGACTGCGGATTGCCAGTTCTGTGGCGCGCATTACGAATTTGATCCGGCAACCCTGGGGTTCGAGGCGGAAGCGGCGGCGAAGGCGGCGCGCGATGCAACCTGAAGATCTGATCCGGGCGCTGGAACGGCCTGCGCCTGAAAGCTCGGATTACGATCTGAACCCGGCGGTGGTTCTGCCTGCGGGGCGCAAGCTGCGCCCTGCAGCGGTTCTGGTGGCCATCTGCGAAGGGCCGGCGGGGCCAGAGGTGCTGCTGACCAAACGCGCTTCGGGGTTGAAACATCACCCCGGGCAGATCGCCTTTCCGGGCGGCAAGATTGATGACGGCGATAGTTCGGCCGAGGCGGCGGCGCTGCGCGAGGCGCAAGAGGAAGTGGGGCTGGACCCGGCGCTGGTGCGGGTGCTGGGCCGGTTGCCTGCACATGAAACGGTGACCGGCTATACGGTGATCCCGATTCTGGCGCATATCGGCGGGCCATTCGTGACCCGCGCCGAGGCGGGGGAGGTAGAAGAGGGGTTCCGCGTGCCGCTGGCGCATCTGGCGGATCGCAGCCGCTATCGGATCGAGCGGCGGCAGTGGCGCGGCCAGTGGCGGCGCTATTATGCGGTGCCCTGGGGGCCTTATTACATCTGGGGCGCCACGGCGCGCATGTTGCGCGGGCTGGCAGACCGGCTGGCATGAAAGTAACGGGCGCCTGGATTGCCGATGCCGGAACGCAGGCCATCTGCGCCGCACTGGTGGCGGCGGGCTGGCGGGCGCTGTTCGTGGGCGGCTGCGTGCGCAATGCGCTGCTGGACGTGCCGGTGGGCGATATTGATATTGCCAGCGACGCGCCACCACAGGTGGTATCGGATCTGTGCCGGGCGGCCGGGTTCAAGGTGGTGCCCACGGGGATCGACCATGGCACGGTGACGGTGGTGGCCAATGGCGTGCCGCATGAGGTGACGACCTTCCGCCGCGATGTGGAAACCAACGGGCGCCATGCGGTTGTGGCCTTTTCGGACCGGATCGAGGAAGACGCCGCGCGGCGCGATTTCACCATGAACGCGCTGTATGCCGCGCCTGATGGCACGGTGATTGACCCGCTGGGGGGCCTGCCCGATCTGCAGGCGCGGCGGCTGCGCTTTGTGGGCGACCCGGCGCTGCGCATCCGCGAAGATTATCTGCGTATCCTGCGGTTCTTCCGCTTTCATGCGATCTATGGCGATCCGGCGCAGGGCATTGATGCCGAAGGGCTGGCCGCTTGTGCTGCGCTGGCAGAGGGTCTGGCGGGGCTGTCGGCAGAGCGCATCGGGGCCGAGATGAAAAAGCTGCTGGCGGCGGCGGACCCGGCTCCGGCCGTGGCATCCATGGCGCAGGCGGGCGTGCTGGCGCGGGTTCTGCCGGGCGCAGATGCGCGGGGGCTGGCGCCGCTGGTGCATCTGGAAGCCGGGCGGGCGCCGCGCTGGTTGCGGCGGCTGGTGGTGCTGGGCGGGGCGGATGTGGCGCAAAGCTGGCGCCTGTCGCGCAGCGAGGCCCGCGATCTGGGGCGGCTGCGCGATGCGGTGGGTTCGGGGGAAAGCCCGGCGGTTCTGGGCTGGCGAATGCAGGCCGATCTGGCGGTGGATGCCGTGCTGGCGCGTGCGGCGCTGCTGGAAATGCCCGTGCCGGACGGGTGGGAGGCGGATGTGGCGCGGGGTGCTGCCGCGCAGATGCCGGTGAAACCGGCTGATCTGATGCCCGGCCTGCAGGGGCAGGCGCTGGGCGCGCGGCTGAAGGAAATCGAGGCCGATTGGTGCGCCAGTGATCTGAGGGCCGGGCGTGATGTGCTTTTGCGCGGAAGATCACTTTCGGGTTGAGCGGTTTTCCTTCCGGTCAAATTCGCATATACCAAGCCTGATATTTTTCATCAGGCTTCACCATGTTCCGCTTCTTTGAAGGTCTGGTCGATCCGTATCGGCCCTATATCCGCAGCAATACGCCACCCCGCAGGCTTTGGCCGTTCCTGAAGGAATATGTCGTGCCGTTCCGGGGCGTGTTTGCGATTACGGCGCTGACCTCGATCATCACGGCGGCGGCGGATGTGGCGCTGATCTGGTATGTGGGGCGGGTAGTCGATCTGCTGGCAGCGGGCCGGCCCGAAGAGATCTGGGCCAGCTATGGCGCCGAGATCATCGCGGTGGCACTGGCGGTGCTGATCCTGCGGCCGGTCGTGCATTTCGTGAATGTGGCCCTGCTGCACAATACCATCCTGCCGAATTTCGGAACGATGATTCGGTTTCGGGCGCATGACCATGTGCTGCGTCAGCCCGTGGGCTGGTTTGAAAGCGATTTTGCCGGGCGGATTGCGAACCGGATCATGCAGACACCGCCGGCCGCCGGGGATGCTGTCTTTCAAACCTTTGATGCAGTTGCGTTTTCCAGCGTCACAATCGTAGGTGCCGGCATCATGCTGGCCGAGGCGGATCTGCGGTTGCTGCTGCCGCTGGTGCTGTGGCTGGGCCTGTATATGGCGCTGGTGAAATGGACGTTGCGCCGCGCAGGCCCGGCGTCAAAGGCCAGTTCGGATGCGCGGTCTGCGGTGACCGGGCGGGTGGTGGATGCTTATACGAACATTCATTCGGTAAAGCTTTTTGCCCATCACGATCTGGAAATGCGCCATGCCACCGAGGCGATCGAAAAGGCGCGCACCACCTTTCAGCATGAGATGCGGGTGGTCACCAAGATGGATCTGGCGCTGACGGTGCTGAACGGGTTCCTGATCGTGGCCGTCACGGGCTGGGCGATCCTGCTGTGGTATCACGGGCAGGCAAGCGTGGGCACGGTGGCGGCGGCCACGGCGCTGGTGCTGCGGCTGAACAGCATGACCTACTGGATCATGTGGGCCACCACATCATTGGTACAAGCGCTGGGCGTGGTGCAGGAGGGGATGGAGACGATCACCCAGCCCATCGGGCTGGTGGATGCCCCGCAGGCACAGCCCCTGCGGCTGACGCGCGGCGAGATCGTGCTGGATCATGTCTCGCACCACTACGGGCGCGGCACGGGGGGCCTGCGCGACATCAGCCTGACGATCCGGCCGGGGGAACGGATCGGGGTTGTCGGACGTTCGGGTGCCGGGAAATCGACTTTGGTGAAGCTGATGCTGCGGTTCTATGATTGCGAAGGCGGGCGCATCCTGTTCGACGGGCAGGATATTGCGCGGGTCACGCAGGATTCGTTGCGGCGGGAAATCGGCATGGTGCAGCAGGACAGCAGCCTTCTGCACCGGTCGGTGCGGGAAAACATCCTGTATGGCCGCCCCGAGGCGACAGAGGACGACATGATCCTGGCCGCGAAACGGGCCGAGGCGCATGAGTTCATCCTGACGCTGGAAGACCCGGAAGGGCGCCGGGGCTATGATGCCCATGTGGGCGAGCGGGGGGTGAAACTTTCGGGCGGGCAGCGGCAGCGTATCGGGCTGGCGCGGGTGATCCTGAAGGATGCGCCAATCCTGATCCTGGACGAGGCGACCAGCGCACTGGACAGCGAGGTGGAAGCGGCGATCCAGCACACGCTGGACACGGTGATGCAGGGCAAGACCGTGATCGCGATTGCGCACCGGCTTTCCACCATTTCGGCCATGGATCGCATCGTGGTGCTGGAAGATGGCGGCGTGGCCGAAGATGGCAGCCATGCCGCGCTTCTGGCGCAGGGCGGGCTATATGCCCGGTTCTGGGCGCGCCAGTCCGGCGGCTTCATCGGAACGGAGGAACAGGTTTGAAAGTATTCGAGACGCTGGGCGGATTTATCGACGCCTTTCGCCCGGCACAGGGTGTGCCGCCCCAGCGTCTGACGGGCTTTTTTGCCTGGTGCCTGAACGGATCCTGGCCGCCGCTGATTGTGGCGGGCGTGATTTCCGCGATCTCGGGCACGACCGAGGTGGTTTCGGCGCTGATCCTGGGCTGGGTGGTGGATGCGGCGGTCAGCGGCAACCCGGCGGAATTCTTTGCCGATAACCTGGGCCTGCTGCTGCTGTTTCTGCTGTTCTATCTGGTGCTGCGCCCGTTGGCCTTTGGGGCCTCTTCGGCGTCGAACTCTGTCATCGTGGGGCCCAATCTGTTTCCGCTGGTGCTGAGCCGGTTGCACCGCTGGACGATGGGGCAGAGCGTCACCTTCTTTGACAATGATTTTGCGGGCCGCATCGCACAGAAACAGATGCAGGCAGCGCGGGCAGTCACCGATGTGGCGACCGAATTCATCAATACGATCTGTTTTGCCCTGGCCTCGGTGATCGGGTCGGCCATCTTTCTGCTGGCGATTGATGGCTGGATCGCGCTGGCGCTGATTGTCTGGATGTTCGGTTATTTCGCGCTGATCCGGTTCTTCATGCCGCGGATCAAGAAGAACTCTTCGGCGCGTGCTGCGGCGCGGGCGATGGTTTCAGGGCAGGTGGTGGATACGATCACCAATATCAAGACGGTGAAGCTGTTCGCCCATGCCGCCTTTGAAGACCGCGTGGCGCTGAAAAGCATGGAGGTGTTTCGGGCCCGCAGTCTGGAATTCGGCGAGATTTCCACCTGGTTCCGCCTGTCGCTGATGACCCTGGCCGGGGTGCTGCCGATCCTGCTGATTGGCGGGGCGGTGATCCTGTGGCAGCAGGGGCAGGCGACGGCGGGGGCGATTGCGGCTTCAGGTGCCGTGGCGATGCGGATCGCGCAGATGACCGGCTGGGTCAGCTTTACGCTGATGTCGATCTATACCAGCGTGGGCGAGGTGGAGGATGCCATGCGCACGCTGTCCATCCCGCATCAGCTGGCCGATGCGCCGGGCGCGGTGGATCTGCCGAAGATCGCCGGTGCGATAGACTATGAGGCGGTCAGCTTTGCCTATGGCCGCCGCCGGGGCGGGGTGGAAGATGTGACCCTGCGCATCGCGGCGGGCGAAAAGATCGGGATCGTGGGGGCTTCGGGTGCCGGGAAATCCACGCTCGTGTCCTTGCTGCTGCGGCTTTACGATGCGGAAAAGGGGCAGGTTCTGGTCGATGGGCAGGATGTGCGGCAGGTGACGCAGGAAAGCCTGCGGCGGCAGATCGGCATGGTGACGCAGGAAACCGCGATGTTCAACCGATCGGCGCGTGACAATATCGCCTATGGCAAGCAGGATGCGACCGAGGAAGAGATCATCGCCGCCGCCAAACAGGCCGAGGCGCATGAGTTCATTCTGGCGATGGAAGATCATCAGGGCCGCAAGGGCTATGATGCCTATCTGGGCGAGCGGGGCGTGAAACTTTCGGGCGGGCAACGGCAGCGCATCGCGCTGGCACGTGCCTTTGTGAAGGATGCGCCGATCCTGGTGCTGGACGAGGCAACCAGCGCGCTGGACAGCGAGGTGGAGGCCAGCATTCAGGAGGCGCTGGACCGGGTGATGGTGGGCAAGACGGTGCTGGCCATTGCGCACCGGCTTTCGACGATTGCCGCCATGGACCGGATCGTGGTGCTGGATCAGGGCCGGATCGTGGAGGAAGGCCCGCATGATGTGCTGTTGGCGCAAGACGGGCTTTATGCACGCTATTGGAACCGCCAGTCCGGCGGGTTCATCGGGGTGGATGAAAACGTGGACGGTGCGGCGGCTGCAGAGTAACCTTCTGCCGGTGGCAAGGAGGCGTGCATGGTCAATTTCGTCATCTCGACGGTGTCGCGGCTGCCGGTGGGGTTGGTGGACAACCAGTTCGGGATTGTCACCAATACCGGCGTGCTGAACGTGTTCGGGCCGGATTTCCGGCTGGATGCAATCGAGATCCGGGGGGTGGGCAGCGCGCTTGCGGTCTTTGGTCTGGTGAATGTGTCGCAGGGGGTCAGCGCGATCGAGATGGATGGCAGTTCAACCACCATCCACATCGGCCAGACCGGCGCACTGGTGGCGGCAACGGGCGATGCGGTCCGCGCCCGGATGAGCGGCAGTTTCGAGCTGGTGAACATGGGCAGCATCAGCACGCGGGCGAATGGCATCAGCGCCTTAGCCTCGGATGCGGCGGCGGATGTGACGCTGGCCAATCATGGCACGATCAGCGGGCTGATGGATGGGGTTCTGGCCTCTGTCGGGGCGGGGCGGCTGAAGCTGACCAATACCGGCACGATTTCGGGGCTTTCGGATGGGGTGGACCTGTTCGCCACCGCGCAGGTGATCCGGTCGACGCTGATCATCAATACGGGTGTGATTTCGGGGGCGATTTCGGCCGTGAACGGATCGCAGGGCATGGATGTGCTGCGCAATTCGGGCACGCTGCAGGGCGATGTGATCCTGCGGGACGGGAATGACATTTTCGATTCCCGCATGGGCGTGATGTCGGGTGTGGTGAATGCGGGGGCGGGGAATGACCGGGCCTATGGCAGCCTGGCCGATGACCAGATCTTTGGTGACAGCGGCAATGACACGCTGCGCGGCCATGCGGGCGAAGATACGATGGATGGCGGCGCGGATGCCGATCTGCTGAACGGTGGTGCCGATGATGACAGTCTGGCGGGCGGGGAGGGGGCCGATCTGCTGCTGGGCGGCGGTGGCAATGATACGCTTTCGGGCGGGGCGGGCAGTGATGTCTTCGTGTTCAACGGCATGTCCGGGGTGGATCTGATCACGGATTTCGTGCCCGGCGAAGACCGGATCGACCTTTCGGCCCAAGGCCTGGCGCTGAAGGCCGTGCTGGGGCTGGCCGAGCAGGCGGCGCTGGCCGGGGCCACTGATCTGCGGCTTGATCTGGGGCTGATTGGCGGTGCGGGCACGATCGTGCTGGACGGGCTGGGAGAAAAAGTGCTTACCAGCGCCGACTTCATTCTTTGATCCCGGATCGCCCGCATGACATGCCAGCTGACCATTTCCCGCCTTGGCCAATATGGCGATGGCATCGCAGAGGGGCCTTCGGGGCCGGTCTTCGTGCCGCAGACCCTGCCGGGCGAGGTTGTCGAGGGGGAGCTGCAGGGGGACCGGCTTCTGGGGGTGCGGATCGTCACGCCCTCGGCTGATCGGGTGAAGCCGCCTTGCAGCCATGCCCGATCCTGCGGGGGCTGCCTGATGCAGCACGCCCGCGATTCGCTGGTGGCGGACTGGAAACAGGGGATCGTTCAGGGCGCGCTGGCGGGGCAGGGGCTGGAGGCAGAGTTTCGGCCGCTGGTCACCTCGCCGCCCCGGTCGCGCCGCCGGGCGAGCCTTTCGGCGCGGCGGACGAAGAATGGCACGCTGATCGGCTTTCACGCGCGGGGATCGGATCTGATCATCCCGGTGCCGAACTGCCAGCTGCTGCACCCCGATCTGATGGCGGCCATGCCGGGGCTGGAGGCGCTGGTTCTGGCCGGCGGGTCGCGCACGGCCGAGCTTGACCTGCTGGTGACGCGCAGCCTGGCGGGACCGGATGTTCTGGTGCAGGGCGGCAAACCGCTGGATGCCGATCTGCGGCTGGCGCTGGCCCGGGTGGCCGAGGCGCATGGTATCGCCCGGCTGGCCTGGGGGGATGAGGTTGTGGCGCTGCGCACCAATCCGATGCAGCGCATGGGCCGCGCATTGGTTGCGCCGCCGCCGGGCGCCTTTCTGCAGGCCACGGCAGAGGGCGAAGCCGCGCTGCTGGCATCCGTGACCGAGGCGGTGGGCGGGGCTGACCGCATCGTGGATCTGTTTGCGGGCGTGGGCACCTTTGCGCTGCCCCTGTCGGAACGGGCCGATATCCGGGCGGTCGAAGGCGATGCGGCCATGATCGCGGCGCTGGGTC
>Ga0154534_1185_pt2 | contig 19445 bp, 17 predicted proteins | sample RifGroF1_FD_105677 | JGI IMG/M metagenome (GOLD analysis project Ga0154534, IMG submission 105677) | Rhodobacteraceae bacterium GWF1_65_7 | reverse complement strand
CCCCCCGAGGATATTTTCCGCCAAGATAAAGGCAGATCGGGCCCGCCCCTCCTTTATCTTGGTTCAAATATCCCCAGGGGGTGAATTGCCGCAGGCAAGAGGGGGCGCGGGCGCCCCCTGCGGCGGCAGGTTCGGAGAGGGGCGGGTTTGGATGGGCGGCGGAATGGCGCGGGCGGAATGGCAAAAGCCGGACCCGAAGGCCCGGCTTTTATGCAGGTATGATTTGGCGCGGTTGACGGGGCTCGAACCCGCGACCCTCGGCGTGACAGGCCGATACTCTAACCAACTGAGCTACAACCGCGCAATCATACATCCGGTGCGCAGGCTGGGCGGTGGCGCGGTTGACGGGGCTCGAACCCGCGACCCCCGGCGTGACAGGCCGGTACTCTAACCAACTGAGCTACAACCGCTTGTGCCGCCCGAGCCAGCGCCCGGATGTGAGGCGTGTATTACGGTTCGGCGCAGGCGGCGTCAAGCGCCCGGAATACGATTTTTTCAGAAACTCGCAAATTATTGGCCTGCCTTCATTTTTCTGGTGCCGGGATGAATTCGGCATCATCGGCCGGCGGCAGACGAAAGCGGCCATGCGCCCAGTCTCCGGCGCGCCAGGCTTCTTTGGCCGCGTCGATCCGATCCTTGCTGGAGGCCACGAAGTTCCACCAGATATGGCGCGGCCCATCCATGGTGGCCCCGCCCAGAACCATCAGCCGCGCCCCGGATTCGCCTGCTTTCACAGAGATCCGGTCGCCCGGACGGAACACCAGCATCTGCCCCGGGCCGAAGGTCTGGCCGCCGACGCTCACCTCGCCCGAGAGGACATAGACGCCGCGATCTTCGTGATCGTCGGGCAAGGGCAATGAGGCACCGGCGGAAAGAATCGCATCGGCATAAAGGGTTTCGCTGGAGGTGGGCACCGGCGCGCGTGCGCCCCAGCCATGACCCATGATGAGCCGCACTTCTTTGCCCTCGCCTTCCAGCACCGGCAGATCGGCCTTGGGGGAATGGTGGAAGGCGGCGGGGTCATCCTCGTGGTCCTTGGGCAGCGCCAGCCAGGTCTGGATGCCGAACAGCGCGTGGGGATGCAGGCGCAGATCGCCATCCGTGCGTTCGGAATGGGTGATGCCATGGCCTGCCGTCATCAGATTGACCGCGCCCGGCTCGATCCAGGCATCTGTGCCGAGGCTGTCGCGGTGGTGCATCTTTCCACGATATAGATATGTCACGGTCGACAGACCGATATGTGGATGCGGGCGCACGTCGATGCCCTTGCCGGTCACGAATTCGGCGGGGCCCATCTGATCGAAGAAGATGAAGGGGCCGACCATCTGCCGCTGGGTGGAGGGCAGCGCCCGGCGCACCTCGAATCCGCCCAGATCGCGGGCCCGCGCCACGATGACGGTTTCGATGGCATCCACGGCATCCCCGATCGGGATTTCGGGGTCGAGTGCGGGGTTCCAGCTCATATCGGCCTCCTTGTTGGTGCTGAAACCAACATAGGGGGCCGGGCGGCTTTGGTCATCTGCTGCAATCGGCAAAGACCTGTGCAGCACGGCAGGGCAGTGAAAGGCCGGTCTGGCCTGCGTCTGATCCGCGTCGGGTTTGCGTCTGGCCTGTGTCGGGACAGGCAGGCGGGACAGGAGCGCCGCAGAAATGAGTCCGCGCCGCGGCTGATGGCGGCGCGGCAGGGGCGATCAAGAGGTCGCCCGTCCCCGGCGGGATCAGAAATCCAGACCCAGATCCAGCACCGGGGCAGAATGGGTCAGCGCACCGACCGAGATGTAATCCACCCCGGTGGCCGCCACTTCGGCAATGCGGGGCAGCGCCATATTGCCCGAAGCCTCCAGCACCAGACGGCCCGCCACCATCTGCACGGCCTGCGCCAGATCGGCAGTGGCCATATTGTCCAGCAGCACGACATCGGCGCCGCCGATCTCTAGCACCTCGGCCAGCTGATCCAGCCGGTCGACCTCGATTTCCACGCGCATCATATGCGAGCGGGCGCGGCTGGAGGCCTCCAGCACCGGGCGGATGCCCCCGGCGGCGGCAATGTGATTGTCCTTGATGAGGATGGCATCCGACAGGCCATAGCGGTGGTTCGATCCGCCGCCGTGGCGCACCGCCTCTTTTTCCACCGCGCGCAGGCCGGGGGTAGTTTTGCGGGTGCAGGTGATGCGCGCTTTGGTGCCCTGGGTTTCGGCCACGAAGCGCGCGGTCAGGCTGGCAATGCCGCACATCCGGCCCGCGAAATTCAGCGCCACCCGTTCCGCCATCAGGATCGAGGCGGCAGCGCCTTCGATCACCATCAGGGTTTCCCCCCGGCCAATCGCCGCACCGTCCTGCACGATCTGGTCAATCCGCAGCGCCGGATCGACCAGCCGGAAGGCCATGGCGGCGATGCGCAGGCCAGAGGACACGCCCGCGCCCCGGGCGTTCAGCCGGGCTGCATAGGTCAGCCCCGGCGGAATCACGGCGCGGCAGGTGGCATCGCCCATCGGCCCCAGATCCTCGATCAGCGCGGCACGGACAAGCGGTTCCAGCAGAAGGTCGGGCAACATTCAGGCAATCTCCGTCAGGGGAATCTGGTCAAGCGTCAGGCGCGATCTTTGCGCCAGCGCGGGATTCGCGGCGGGAAAATCGAGGCGGAAATGGCCGCCCCGGCTTTCTTGCCGCAGCAGCGCCGCGCCCGCGATCAGGCGGGCGGCGGCCAGCATATTGGCCAGCGGTTCTGTCATCGGCGCGGATTGGGCGATATCGGCCAGATCGGCCAGCGCCCGGGTCAGGCCTGCGGCGCTGCGCACCACGCCGACATGATCGTTCATGATCCGGCGCAGGCGGGCCACGGCGGGCGCATCTGCGCCCTGTGCGCCGGGCGGGAACGACAGGGCTACGGGGGGCGCGTCCGCCGCAGGGATGCTGGCGGCAAGGGAATCGGCGGCGCGGCGGGCGAAGACCAGCGCCTCCAGCAGGCCATTTGAAGCGAGACGGTTGGCACCATGCAGCCCGGTGCTGGCCGCCTCGCCACAGACCCAGAGGCCGGGGAGGGAAGAGCGGCCATCGGCATCGGTGGCCACGCCGCCCATGTGGTAATGCGCGGCGGCGGCCACCGGGATGGGATCGGCCACGGGATCAAGGCCCGCGCGCAGGCAGGCGCCCGCCACGGCGGGGAATTTCGTCAGGATCTCGGCGCCCAGACAGGCGCGGGTATCCAGCATGGGGCGGCGGCCCGCTTGCGTTTCGGCAAAGATCGCGCGGGCGACGATGTCGCGCGGGGCCAGTTCGGCATCGGGATGCAGGGCCAGCATGAAGCGGTCCCCCAGCGCATTGACCAGCACGGCGCCTTCGCCGCGCAAGGCCTCGGTTGCCAGCGGGGCCGGATCTTCGCCGGTGGCAATGGCGGTGGGGTGGAACTGCACGAATTCGGCATCGGCCACCACGGCGCCTGCCCGCGCCGCCATGCCCAAAGCCTGCCCCCGGATGCGGGCCGGGTTGGTGGTGGTGGCATAAAGCCCCGCCGCCCCGCCTGCCGCCAGCAGAACGGCCGGCGTTTCCAGCAGGGTCAGACCTGCGGTGCCATCGGCCCGCGTCAGCCAGACGCCGGACAGGCGGCCCTGCGTCAGCTGCAGCCGGGCGGCGGCCACCCCCTCCATCACCTGCACCGAAGGGGTGGCACGGACGGCGGCGATGAGCGCCGCCATGATCTCGCGCCCGGCCTGATCGCCCTTGACCCGCACCACCCGGGCCTGGCCATGCGCGGCTTCGCGCGAGAGCACATAATCGCCATTGGCATCGCGGTCGAAGGGCGCGCCCTTCCCCGTCAGATCAAGGATATGATCGCGGGCCGCATCGGTGACCAGCGTGGCAATTGCCGGGTCGACGATGCCTGCGCCTGCGCGCAGGGTATCGGCGGCATGGGCGGCGGGGCTGTCGCCCTGCCCCATCGCCGCCGCTACGCCGCCCTGCGCCCAGGCGGAACTGGCGCCGGTGCCCAGGGGTTCGGGCGAGATCACCAGCACCGGGCGCGGGCTGAGACGCAGCGCCGCCGACAGCGCCGCCATCCCCGCGCCGATGATGACGATGCGCGGGGTGCGGGCCATCAGGCGGCGGCCTTGCGCGACAGGTCGATCATCCGTTCTACCGCGATACGGGCGCGGGCGGCCACTTCGGCCTCCACCTCGACCGGCGTGGTCATGCTGTGCAGCGACCAGAGCACCTTTTCCAGCGTGATCATCTTCATATAGGGGCACATGTTGCAGGGGCCGACGAATTCGACATCCGGCAGGGCATCGGAAATGTTCGAGGCCATCGAACATTCGGTGACCAGCATCGCCTTGGCCGGGCGGTTGCGGGTGACGTAATCAATGATCCCGGAGGTGGAGCCTGCGAAATCCGCCTCGGCCAGCACATCGGGCGGGCATTCGGGATGGGCGATGATGGTGGTATCGGGCTGGAATTCGCGGAAATCGCGCAGATCCTGCGCGGTGAAGCGTTCATGCACGATGCACGACCCCTCCCACCAGACGATCCGCTTCCACGGCACCTGTTTGGCCACGTTCTGCGCCAGATACTGGTCCGGCGTCATGATGACGGTATCAACCGGCATGGCCGCAACGATCTGCGCTGCATTGGAGGAGGTGCAGCAGACATCCGAGGCCGCCTTCACCTCGGCCGTGGTGTTCACATAGCTGACCACCGGCGCCCCGGGATAGCGCGCGCGCATTTCCGCGATGCCCGCCGGGGTAATGCTTTCGGCCAGCGAACAGCCCGCCTCCATATCCGGCATCAGCACCGTCTTGGCCGGGTTGAGGATCTTCGAGGTTTCGGCCATGAAATGCACGCCGCATTGCACGATCACCTGCGCCTTGACCTTGGTCGCCTCGATCGCCAGTTGCAGGCTGTCGCCCACCACATCGGCAATGCCGTGATAGATGTCGGGCGTCATGTAGTTATGCGCCAGCACCACGGCATCGCGTTCAGCCTTCAGCCGGTTGATCGCCAGCACATAGGGCGCGTGGCGCGCCCAATCGGCAAAGCTGACCACGCGCGACATGCGGTCATAGATCGCCCGCGTCGCCTCGGCCGCGGCCAGAGACGGGGTCAGATCGTAATGCCGGGCAAGTTCGGCGCGCAGGGGGGCGGTGCTGGTCATGGCGGGCCTCAAAGGCAGCTGGAAAGACGAGGCCGAGGTAATACAGTTGCCGCAGCGATTCAAGGCATTGAAATAAAACGAATTTTTGGGTGCATACACTCAAAGCCGCCCTGCTGCTGCGGCAGATCAGGGCCTTGCGGCAGGCTGGCGGCCCTGGCTTGCGGCCCGTGAAACCGGCCGATCTTTTTCTTGACCGAAGACTGGCGCGGCAGAAATCCTGTTTCCGCAATGGCCATCGATTCGAAAGAAAACATATGTCTTCCATATACTTGCTTCGCCCTGCGGTTGTCTGCCTTGCAGTTTTGGCGGCCCCGGTTTCAGCCCAGGTTGCCGAGCCCGGCGACGGATTGTTCAATATCGCAAACGACCCCGAGATCGCCCATGAAGAGCTGTATGGCGAGACGAAGGGCTGGAAGGTCTATGCCGGTTTCACCACCGAAAACTTCGCCTATTGCGCGGCCGAGATGGCGAAGCCCGAAATGACCTGGCGCTTTGGCTACGACGCCTCGCCGCAATGGCAGCTGGCCGTCAAGCATCCGTTCCAGGGTGAAACGCCCTATGGCAGCTTCGATGTCGATGGCCAATCCTCCGGCCTGTCGGGCTGGGGCGATGGCAGCTGGGTCATCATGTGGCCCAACCGGGGGGAATATGACGCCATCGCCAATGGCAGCCTGATGGAAGTGCATATGGGCGAGGTCTGGTATCAGATGAAGCTGGAAGGCACCGGCGCCGCCGCGCTGAAGGTGCAGGAATGTGTGACCAACGGCGGCCGGGCGGGCGGCGCGGCACCTGCGCCGGCACCGACCCCGCTCGCCCTGACGGCCCCGGCCCCGGCTGCGGTCGCCGTGATGCCGAACCCGGCCTTCCGGGGCGAATCCTTCGTGGGCAATTGCGAAACGCCCTATGCCAGCTACCGCTGCATGGCGACCACGCTGCAGCCGACCGGCCATTACGGCAAGGCAGAGGAAATCACCGATCCGTCGGGCAGCGAGATGGGCTTCATCGTGCAGACCGACCGCGCCGATCTGAGCCAGGTCTGGGTGAGCTATGACAAGGTGAATTACACCTATCTTGGCCTTTGGGGCAGCGATGGCCGCTGCATGGCGCCGCTGCCGGATCAGGACCAGCAGGTGGTGGCCAATCTGGGCCATGACGCCTGGAAGCTGTGCATCGGGGGCTGACCCAGCCGTGAAATGACAAAACGCCGCCTGCCGGATCGGCAGGCGGCGTTTTCATTCCAACCCCGTTCAGGCGCGATCAGCCGACGCGGTAGTTCGGGCTTTCGCGGGTGATCTGCACGTCATGCACATGCGATTCCTTCAGCCCGGCGCCGGTGATGCGCACGAACTGGCAGTTTTCGCGCATCTCGGCCACGGTGCGGTTGCCGGTATAGCCCATGGCGGCGCGCAGGCCGCCGACCATCTGGTGCAGCACGGTGGCGACAGAGCCCTTGTAGGGCACCTGACCTTCGATGCCTTCAGGCACCAGCTTGTCGGATGCGGCATCCTTCTGGAAATAGCGGTCGGCAGAGCCGCGCGCCATGGCGCCAAGGCTGCCCATGCCGCGATAGGATTTATAGCTGCGGCCATTCCACAGGATCACTTCGCCCGGGCTTTCATCGGTGCCCGCGATGGCCGAACCGACCATGGCGCAGGAGGCGCCGGCGGCAATGGCCTTGGCGAAATCGCCCGAGAATTTGATGCCGCCATCGGCGATCACCGGAATGTCGCCCGCCGCCCGCGCGCTGTCCATGATCGCGGTCAGCTGCGGCACGCCGACACCGGCCACGATGCGCGTGGTGCAGATCGAACCCGGGCCGATGCCCACCTTCACCGCATCGGCACCGGCGCCGATCAGGGCGCGCGTCGCCTCGGCCGTGGCCACATTGCCGGCCACCACCTGCACCGTGTTCGACAGCCGCTTGATGCGTTCGACGGCGATGGCCACGCCTTCGCTATGGCCATGCGCGGTGTCGATCACCACCATATCCACGCCCGCGTCGATCAGGGCCTGGCTGCGTTCGAACCCGGCATCGCCCACGGTGGATGCGGCGGCGACGCGCAGGCGGCCCATCTCGTCCTTGCAGGCATGGGGGTTCAGCACCGATTGTTCGGTATCCTTCAGCGTCAGCAGGCCGGTCAACTTGCCGGTGCCATCGGTCACCAGCAGCTTTTCGATGCGGCGGGCCTTCATCAGGCTGATGGCGGCCTCGCGGTCGGCCGGTTCCTGCAGGATCGCCAGATTGTCGCTGGTCATCATCACGCGGACCGGCGTGCGGTCATCGCTGGCAAAGCGCATGTCGCGGTTGGTGACGATCCCCACCACGCGGCCATCGCCATCGACCACCGGAAAGCCGGTGACATTGTAGCGGTCCTGCAGCAGCTTGGCATCGGCCAGCGTCTGATCGGCGGTCAGGGTGATGGGCGAATAGACCACGCCGCTTTCGAAGCGCTTGACCCGGCGCACTTCGCGGGCCTGCGCCTCGATGTCGAGATTGCGGTGGATCACGCCGATCCCGCCGGATTGCGCCATGGCAATCGCCATGCGACCTTCCGTGACGGTATCCATCGCCGAAGACAGCAGCGGGATGTTCATCCGGATGGAGCGGGTGACGAAGGTGGACGTATCGGCATCCGAGGGGAGCACATTGCTCGCCGCCGGCACAAGCAGCACGTCGTCAAAGGTGAGTGCCTCGCGAATCTCCATGGGAGCCTCCAGAACGGGTCGATGGATGGTATCGTTTGGCGGTTCCCTGTTTCACGGCTTTTGGCAAAGCGCAAGGGCAAACGGCGGGTGGGCCGGGCTTTGGGCGGCCGGCGTGGCAGGGAGGGGGTGCTCGCGCCCCCTCTGGCCCTGACGGGCCATTCACCCCCTGAGGATATTTTGACAACGGGAAGGGGGAAGGCGCGCGGGGGCTTGAGGCCGCGGCGGCGTCATGCAGGATGGCGGCGGCAAGCAATGGAGAGCGGCATGCGCATGGCCATCGTGGAAAATACCCGGATCACCCATCACGGTCAGGTGGGGGTGGCGCTGCACGAGGCGGCGGCGCGGATCGGGGTCTATCGCCCCTGGGCCGACGGGCGGCTGCCCGAGCTGGCAGATTATGAGGCGCTGGTGGTGTTTGGCGGCGAGCAGGACGCGCGGGCCGATGACAGCCACCCTTATCTGCCGGAGCTGGCGCGGCGAATGCGGGCCTTTTCAGCAGCGGATCGCGCGGTGCTGGGCATCTGTCTGGGCAGCCAGATCCTGGCGCGCGGCTTTGGTGCCGAAAACCACATCGGCACGGCGCCGGAATTTGGCTGGTGCGCGGTGGAGCTGACCGGGGCGGCGGCGGCAGATCCGGTGTTCGCTGCCCTGCCCGGCGCCTTTCCGGTGTTCCAGTGGCATTCGGACACCTTCACCCTGCCCGAAGGCGCGCTGCATCTGGGCCAGTCTGCCGGGGCGGTGCAGCAGGCCTTCCGCATCGGGCGCGCCACCTATGGCACGCAGTTCCATTTCGAGGCGAGCCGCGCCGTGGTGGCGGATTGGAGCCGCGAGTTCCCCGCGCTGATCGAGGAACTGCATCCGGGTTGGGCGGCGGCGCATCCCGGCCTTGCCGCGACGGCGGGGGCAGAGGCCGACCGCATCGGCCTGATGCTGGCACGGGGCTTTGTGGCGCAGATCTAGGCCTCGGCCGCGTTGGTCTTGGCGGCAAGGCTGCCCTTGGCCCAGGCGGTGCAGACCTTCCAGGCAATGGCGGGCACGATGGCAAGGCAGGCCACCAGCAGGATGGTGCCTGTGGCGCCAAAGCCGTTGGCGTAAAGTGCCGAGGTGAAGGCGGCCAGCGGGAAGGTGAAGGCGCCCCAGAGCGCGGAAAAGCCCGACTGGGTCAGCCAGCGCAGACAGGCCAGCAGCCCGAGGAAGAGCGCCGCCGCCAGAACCAGCAGACCGAGGCCAAGCTGCGGCAAGCCCAGGCTGGCGGCCACGGTGGCGAGCAGGCTGGCGGGCGCCAGATGGATGGCCAGCAGCGGGCGCAGCGGGGCGGGCGGGATGCGGCGGATCAGCTGCAGCGCCGAGGCCAGCCAGATGGCCCCCGCCACTGGCAGTGTGGCGAACAGGATCACCCGGCCCAGCAGATCGGCGCCCAAAGGCACGGCGGACAGCGCGCCGATGATGAAACCCACGAAATGCAGGTGCCAGACCGGCGTGATTTCGCGCGCCTCGGCCGGGGTCGTGAAGAACAGTCGCAGCACCAGCCCGGCGAGGCCCGCCTGCAGCACGAGACCCACCCCCAGCAGGGCCCAGGCGGCCGGGGCGCTGTAGGGCACCAGGGCGGCTGCAGAAAGCAGCGCCCCCAGAACCGCCGCGGACAGGCCGGCGCGGCCCGGCAGGATGCGCATATCCTCCACCAGAACGCCGGGCCTGCGCGCCAGTTTCACCGCATATCCGAAAGCCGCAAAGGCCCAGAGCGCCAGGGTGGCGCCCAGCAGCATCTCTGCCGGGCCGGGCGGCAGGCCCAGATACTCCATCCCGCGCCGCAGGCCGAGGCCAAGGCCCAGAAGCCCCATGATCGCCGGAAAGACCGCAGGCGGCATCCGCGCAAACAGCGCCGGGCGGCGCGGCGGAAATTCCGGCGGGGGAAACTGCTTTGGGCGGAAGGGCTTCGGGTCGGCCATCACATGCTCCTTGTCCTGCCCTATGCCTAGACGATGCGGCCGCACAGGCAAGATGCAGCATTGCCACAGGGCCGGGCCGCGCAGAGTTCGGGCCATCTTGCCAGCGTGCCCGCGCCACGGCAGCATCCCGCAGCACAACAGGGAGAGAACCATGAGCGGCAGCTATGAAACCGGGCGGCTGAACCTGCCTTTCGTCGGCATTTCCACCTTTGGCAAACGGCCCTATGTGCAGGACTGGGGCGCGATTGCCGCAGATGTGGCGGTGATGGGGGCGCCTTTTGATTTCGGCACGCAGTTCCGGGCCGGCGCGCGCTTCGGGCCAAGGGCGGTGCGCGAGGCCTCGACCCTGTTTTCCTTCGGCCATGCCGGGGCTTATGACCATGAGGATGATTGCATCTATCTGGGCGGCGATGTGCGGATCGTGGATATCGGGGATGCCGATATCGTGCATACCGATACCGAAACCAGCCATGCCAATATCGAAACCGGGGTGCGCGCCATGCTGAAGGCGGGGGCGCTGCCGGTGGTGATCGGCGGCGATCATTCGGTGAACATCCCCTGCATCCGCGCCTTTGCCGATCAGGGGCCGATCCATATCGTGCAGATCGACGCGCATCTGGATTTCGTCGATGTGCGGCACGGGGTACGGCATGGCCATGGCAACCCGATGCGGCGGGCGGCAGAGCAGGCGCATGTCACCGGGATCACCGCGCTGGGCATCCGCAACGTCAGTTCCACCGCGAAGGACGGCTATGAGGCCGCGCGGGCCATGGGGGATGATATCCTTTCGGTGCGGCAGGTGCGCAAACTGGGGACCGAGGCGGTGCTGGCGCGCATTCCGCCGGGGGCGCGGGTCTATGTGACCATCGACATTGACGGCTTCTGCCCCTCGATCGCGCCGGGGACGGGCACGCCCTCGCATGGCGGGTTTCTGTATTACGAGGTGCTGGAGATCCTGCAAGGCCTGGCGCAGCAGCACGAGGTTGTGGGCATCGACCTGGTGGAGGTGGCGCCGGATTACGACCCGACGCAATCGACCGCGATCCTGGCGGCGCAGGTGCTGCTGAACTTTCTGGGCTTCATCTTTCATGCGCGGTCATCCCGGCAGAACGAGTGAGGATGGGCCGAGGCTGACCAGCCTCGCGCCGGTGCCCAGCTTGAACCGGGCAAGGCCGGGGTTCGTGGCATCCACCGCGCCCAGATCAAGGCGCTGCACCCCCTGCCCGCGCAGCACCAGCGCCGCCTGCCACAGCATGGTGGCATGGGCCTGCGCGGCGCGGCCTTCGGCCGAGGTCCAGCCGCAGTGATAGGTGGCGCCCTGCCCGTGGATCAGCACCACGATCCCCGCCGCCAGCCGCCCACCCGGCGACCAGTGCAGCACCAGCCGCCCGCCCTCCCACCCAGCCAGAAAGCTGGGCGGCAGGGCGCGAAACCCGCGCTGCCGGGCAAGCGTATCGCAGCGCGCCGCAAGATCCATCATCACCCCTGCCGGGCCTTCGCGGATCGGCAGGGTTTCGCCCCGCCGCAGCCGGTTGCGCCATTTGCCCTGCATGCCGCGCCGCAGATCGGCAGGATCGGGGCGCAGATCCCATTCGGCATGAAAGCGCGGCGTGACCAGCGGCACGAAGCCATGCCCCACCGCCCCAGTGCAAAGGGTAAGCCCCGGGAACCGCGCCAGCCTGCGCAGCAGCGGCCCCGGCTGCCCCGGCGGCCGATTGATGACGCGCAGCCCCCGCCGTTCCAGCATCTGTGCCGCGGCAATCACCTGCCCGCCCTGCCGCAGCAGCACATGCCGCACCCTTGCACCCAGTCGCGCCATGGCCTGCCCATAGGCCCAGCATTGCTGCAGGGCCACGGGCCAGGGCAGCCGCCAATCCGATTCGCTTGTGATCCAGATGATATCCATGCGCCGATTAACGGGCCGGAAATCTTTACATGAGATGAAGGCGGCATGGAAAACCTGCCGCCTCCGCCCCGTTTCACGCTCTGGCTGCCGCTGCTGATCGCGGCGGCCATCTCGGCGCTGTGGTTGCTGCTGCTGTCAGCGGTAGAGCAGCGAGCGCCCGTTGTGAAACAGGTGGATCTTCTTGGGATCGGCGGTCAGGCTGACCTGCCGGTGCCGCAGACCGGGGTTGATGCCCGGCAGCTTGGCCACCACCTGCGCCGCCTCGCCCTGACGGCGGAAATACAGCAGCGTCACCTCGCCCAGCGCTTCGGTGAATTCCACCTCGCCGGTGAACAGCGGCTGGCCATCGGTCGCCACCAGATCTTCGGGCCGCACCCCCAGATTGACCTTCATCCCCTGATCCGCCGCCGTGGTGGCGATGGCCGCCACCGCCTCGCCGCCATTGTCCAGACGGACGCGGGTATAGGCGCCGGTTTCCACCACCTCGCCCGCCATCAGGTTCATCGCCGGGCTGCCGATGAACTGCGCCACGAATTCGTTTTCAGGCCGTTCATACAGCTCCAGCGGGCTGCCCACCTGGCTGATGCCGCCGCCCGCCAGCACCACTATGCGGCTGGCCAGCGTCATCGCCTCCACCTGATCGTGGGTGACATAGATCATGGTCGATTCGGGCATCGCTTCTTTCAGCTGCGCAATCTCGATCCGCGTGGCCACCCGCAGCGCGGCGTCGAGGTTCGAGAGCGGTTCGTCAAACAGATAGACCTTCGGGTCGCGCACGATCGCCCGCCCGATGGCCACCCGCTGCCGCTGCCCGCCCGAAAGCGCCTTGGGCAGGCGTTCCAGATAGGGGGTCAGCTGCAGGATGCGCGCGGCCTTTTCGACACCGGCATTGATTTCGGCGGCGGTCTTCTTCGCGATTTTCAGCGCGAATTCCATGTTCTGCCGCACCGTCATATGCGGATAAAGCGCGTAGGACTGAAACACCATGGCAATGCCGCGCTGCGCGGGCGGCACATCGTTCATCCGCACCGAATCGATGCTGAAATCGCCGCCGGTGATCCGTTCCAGCCCGGCAATCATCCGCAGCAGGGTGGATTTGCCGCAACCCGAAGGGCCCACGAACACGATCAGCTCACCGGTCTTGATATCGAGGTTGATGTTCTTCAACACCTTCACGTCGCCATAGGCTTTCTCGACGTTGACAAGCTTCAAATTGGCCATACCGCCCCTCCCTTATCCGCGCCGCGCGAGGCAGATCTGCCACGGGCCCAGCGTCACCTTGTTGCCTTCGGCGGGCTGGCTGCCCAGCTCCGCCCCGATCAGCTGCCAGCTCCCCTCCGGCAGCACCACGTCCTCGGTGCCTTCGCCCAGATTGAAGGCACAGAACACCACTTCGTCTCCGGCACGGATGAACCGCGCCACCGCGCCTTCGGCGCGAATGTCGGTCATCGTGCCGTCGCGCAGCACCGGATGGGCGCGGCGGAAGGCCAAAGCCTGCCGGTAATGCTCCAGCATCGAGGCCGGATCGCCCGCCTGCTCCGCCACCGCGCGGGCCAGATGCGGGGCCGTGACCGGCAGCCAGCTTTTCGCGGCGGTGGAAAAACCGCCCTGCGCATTGTCGCGCTGCCAGACCATCGGGGTGCGGGCACCATCGCGGCCCTTGAATTCCGGCCAGAATTCAATGCCATAGGGATCCTGCAGATCCTCGAAGGCCACATCGGCCTCGGGCAGACCCAGCTCTTCCCCCTGATAGAGGCAAAGCGAGCCGCGCAGGCAGACCAGCAGCGACAGATAGCATTTCGCCGCCGCCTCGGTCAGATCCCAGCGGGTGATGTGGCGCACGGTATCGTGGTTCGAATAGCTCCAGCAGGGCCAGGCATCCGGCGCCGCCTTCGCCATGCGGGCAAAGGTTTCCTGCAGCGCCTGCGCCGTCAGCCGGGCCGGTTGCAGCATTTCGAACGGATAGCACATCTGCACCTTGTCGCCGCCCGAGGTATATTCGGCCATGATTTCCAGCCCGCGCTGGGCGTCGCCCACCTCGCCCACCGCCGCCGCGCCATAGGGGCGCAACACGTCGCGGAAACGGCGCAGGAAATCGAGGTTTTCCGGCTGGTTCTTGTCGAACAGATGCAGCTGGTGGTTGTAGGGGTTCACTGCAGGCGCGATACTGTCATTGCGCAGCGCAGGCGGCAGGGGCGGGTTGGACCGCAGGTATTTATCGGCGAAATAGAAGTTGATCGTATCCAGCCGGAAACCATCCACCCCCAGCTCCAGCCAGAACCGTTCCACATCCAGCAGCGCATCCTGCACCGCCGGTTCGTGAAAGTTCAGATCGGGCTGCGAGGTCAGGAAGTTGTGCAGGTAATATTGCTGGCGCCGGGTATCCCATTGCCAGGCCGATCCGCCAAAGATCGACAGCCAGTTGTTGGGGGGCGTGCCATCCGGCGCCGGATCGGCCCAGACATACCAGTCGGCCTTCGGGTTCGCCCGGTCGCGGCGGCTTTTCTTGAACCAGGGGTGTTGATCCGAGGTATGCGACAGCACGAGGTCGATCATCACCCGCAGGCCCAGATCATGCGCCACCGTCACCAGCTGGCGAAAATCCTCCACCGTGCCGAACATCGGATCGACATCGCAGTAATCGCTGACGTCATAGCCGAAATCCTTCATCGGCGAGGTGAAGAACGGGCTGATCCAGATCGCATCCGCCCCCAGCCCGGCGATATGCGGCAGCCGCGCGGTGATGCCCGGCAGATCGCCGATGCCATCACCGTTGCTGTCCTGAAAGCTGCGGGGGTAGATCTGGTAGATCACCGCACCGCGCCACCAGGTTTCGTCATAAGGAAGGGTCATTGGGCCTCACTTCACGGAGCCGGCCAGCAGGCCGCGCACCAGATATTTCTGCATGGCAAAGAACACGATCAGCGGCACCGAGATCGACACGAAGGCCGAGGCCGCCAGGATTTCCCATTCGCCGCCCTTCGATCCCATCAGCTCGCGCAGCAGCCCGGTCATCACCAGCTGATCGGCGCTGTTGCCCAGGAAGACAGTCGCCACCAGCAGGTCATTCCACGTCCAGAGGAACTGGAAGATGGCAAAGCTGGCCAGCGCCGGAAAGGACAGCGGCAGGATGATCTTCAGGAAGATCTGGAAATCTGTCGCCCCATCGACCCGCGCGCTTTCGATGATCTCACGCGGGAGGCCGACCATGTAGTTGCGCAGCAGATAGATGGCGAGCGGCAGGCCGAAGCCGGAATGGGCCAGCCAGATGCCGACATATTCCTTGCCGATGCCCAGGCTGTTGTGCAGCTTCAAGAGCGGGATCAGCGACAGTTGCAAGGGCACCACCAGCAGGCCGACGATCGTGGCGATCAGCAGGGCGCGGCCCGGAAATTCCATCCAGGCCAGGGCGAAGGCAGCAAAGGCCGCGATCAGGATCGGGATCACCGTGGCCGGGATGGTGACGGTCATGGTGTTCAGAAAGGCGCGGCCAATACCTTCGGCAAACAGCACGCGGTTGTAATTGTCGAGCGTGAAGCGCGGCGGCGTGACAGAGGTGACGAAGAGCCGGGGCGAACGGCCCTCGAAGGCCACGGGCGACACCAGCCGGTAATCGCCATTTTCCGCCACCGTGCCGGTGACGCCATCGTTCATCGGCGCCTCGGTGCCCGGTGCAAATTCGGAGGGCGCGCGGGAATTCACGCCGAAGGCCTTCACCTCGCCGCCCGCGCCGTCAAACACATTGCCCGCGATCACCCAGAGGGTGCCCTCTTGCTGCTGGCTGTCGGCCGCACCGGCGCGATAGACGATGTTCTGTTCCGACGCGAACAGCGACATCCACCAGCCCGAGGTGGTGATCTGGTCACGGTCGCGGAACGACGAAACCAGAAGCCCGATGGTGGGCAGCACCCAAAGCAGCACAAGCGCCGCCGTGGCCAGATGCACCGCCCAGACGAGCGAGGATTTGGTGCCTGCGATATTGTCCATCTCAGCGCATCTCCTTGCGGGCGTTACGGATATTCCAGATCATGATCGGCGTGACCATGATCATGATGACCAGCGCCACAGCCGAGGCGCGGCCGGTGTCATTGCCCCGGAACATCCAGTCGAACATGAGGTTGGCCAGAACCTGGGTGCCCCATTGGCCATTGGTCATGGCCAGCACGATGTCGAACACCTTCAGCACGGTAATGGTGATCGTGGTCCAGACCACGGCGATGGTGCCCCAGATCTGCGGCACCTTGATGCGCGCGAAAATCTGCAGCGGCGAGGCGCCATCCAGAATCGCGGCCTCGATGGTTTCTTCGGGGATGCCGCGCAAAGCGGCCGACAGGATCACCATGGCAAAGCCGGTCTGGATCCAGACCAGCACGATCATCAGCAGGAAACTGTTGGCCGGTTCCACCGTCAGCCAGGTTTGCGCCTCGCCCCCCAGCGCCACCCAGAGCGCGTTCAGCACGCCCACCTCTGTCTGGCCATCGCCGCGGTAGTCATAGATGAACTTCCAGATCACCGCCGCGCCGATGAAGGAAATCGCCATGGGCATGAAGATCATCGCCTTGGCAAAATTGCCCCAGCCGATGCGATCGGTCAGCGCCGCCGCGATCAGGCCAAAGAAGGTGGAAAGTGCAGGCACCACCAGCAGCCAGAGGATGTTGTTCTGCAGGGATTCACGGAACTTCAGATCGTTCAGCAGCCAAGTGTAATTGCCAAGCCCCACGAAATTATCGCCGGTGGCATCCATGAAGCTGAGCCAGATCGACACGAACAACGGATAGACCAGATAGGCCGCCAGCAGCAGCAGCGCGGGCATCAGGAACAGCCAGGGCCGGATCAGCGCGGCGCGGGCGATGTTGCGCCCGGCGTCAGGTCCGCGCGGCGGATAGATGCTGTCCAGCACCACATTGGAAAAGAAGAAATATGCCACGCAGCCGAACACACCGATGACGATGGTGGCCATGGCCATGAAAAGTTGTTCCATCAGTGCCCCTCCCCGGGTCTGACAAGATATGGGGGGGCCCGCCCGGCAGCCGGACGGGCCGGGCCATGATTACTTCAGCGTATCCCAGGTTTTCTGGATATCGGCCGCAACGGCGGCCACATCCTTGCCACCCGAATAATCCACCATGCCGGTCCAGAAGGCACCGGCCCCGATGGCACCCGGCATCAGATCCGAAGCATCGAAACGGAAGGTGGTGGCACTGGTCAGGATTTCGCCCATCTTGCGCAGCGTCGGATCGCCATAAACCTCGGGGTTGGCACTTTTCAACGGGGTCAGGAAGCCGGATTGCGCCATCCAGACCTCATGCGCGATGGGGGTCGTCAGGAAATCCATGAAGGCCTGCGCCACCGGGCTGTCCTGCGTAATCACGAAGACCGTGCCCGCGCCCAGCACCGGCTGGCCCAGATCCTTGCCTGCATAGGCCGGGAAATAGAAGAAATCGGCGTCCTCGCCCACCACCGTGCCTTCGGGGAAGAACGACGGAATGAACGAGGCCTGCCGGTGCATGTAGCAGGTCGGCGGCGAGGCAAAGAGCCCCTTGGGCGCATCGCGGAAATCGGTGGAGGCAACGCCGCCCGCTCCGCCCGCCACCCAGGCATCATTGCGGGCAAAGGCGCCATATTCCTCGATCGCGGCCACGACCTTCGGATCATCGAAGGCCAGTTCGTTCGATACCCATTTGTCGTAATCTTCGGGCGTGTTCACCCGCAGCATCATATCCTCGACCCAGTCGGTGGCAGGCCAGCCGGTGGCGCCCCCCGACCCCAGCCCGATGCACCAGGGCGTGCCGCCATCGGCCACGATCTGATCCGACAACGCCTTCAGGTCTTCCATGGATTCGGGCACATCATAGCCCGCATCCTCGAAATTCTCGGGCACATACCAGACCAGCGATTTCACATCGACCTTGTAGAACAGGCCGTACAGCGCCTTGGTGCCATCGGCGCCCGCATAGGTGGACAGGTTCACCCAGCTGTCACCGGCGGCATAATCATTCTTCAGGAACTCGCCGATTTCCGGTTTCAGCACGGTCAGCTTGCCGCGTTTGGCCAGATCGGCCGCAAGGCCCGGCTGCGGGATCACCGCGATGCCGGGGGGCGAGCCTGCCTCGACATCAATCATCACGCGCTGTTCGAACCCGTCACCGCCGGAATATTCGACATCGGCGCCGGTGGCGGCCTCGAAATAGGCGATAACGCTTTCAAACAGCGCCTTGTCCACCCCGCCCCAGGGCCCGTCGATCTTGAGCGACTGGCCTTTCAGATCATGCGCGGCCTTGAACGCATCGTAAGAGGCCCAGTTGAATTTCGCATCCTCGCCCGGCGCGAATTTCAGATCCTGCGCACCGGCCTGCCCTGCCACAAGTGCCAGCACCGCAGCGCCGGCCAACAGATTTCTTGTCATTTCGCTCCTCCCGTAAGCTACCCTGCGGCGAAGGACCGATGCTTTCCGCAAGGATGCGGGAATCGGTTTCAAACCGCTTTGGATGCTTCAACTAAGCGGGACGGGCCGTTTGTGTCAACCAAACTCTGCCGTGCGAAAGGGCCAAACGCTTGTAATGCAAGCGCAGAAACCGGCCTGTCGCTGCGCGGCGGGGCGCATATGTCTTTGACCTTGCGGCGTGAAGTCGCTAGTGTCGGGCCGAATTTGAAACGCTTTGGCTGCAGAATGAACCTCAAGGAGCTTGCCCGCAAACTCGACCTCTCCCCCACGACCGTCAGCCGTGCGCTGAACGGCTACCCCGAGGTCAATGAGGCCACCCGGGAACGCGTGGCGGCGGCAGCGCGGCGCTACAACTATCAGCCCAATACCCGTGCGATCCGTCTGGCCACCGGCCGGGCCATGGCGGTGGGCCATGTGATCCCGCTGACCACGCGGCATGAAATCGTGAACCCGGTGTTCGCCGATTTCATCGCAGGCGCGGGCGAGACCTATTCGCGCAACGGCTATGACATGCTGCTGTCGGTGGTGCCGGATGACAATGAGGAACGCGCCTACCGCGAGTTGAAATCGCGGGGCACGGTGGATGGCGTGATCGTCCATGCCCCCCGGATGGATGATCCGCGCATCCCGCTGCTGACAGAGATGCGGGTGCCCTTTGTCGTGCATGGCCGGGCCACCGGCGCCGCCCTGCCCTACAGCTGGGTCGATGTGAACAACCGGCGCGCCTTCAAACGGGCAACCGAATTCCTGATTGATCTGGGGCACCGCCGCATCGGGCTGGTGAACGGGCTGGAGTTCATGGATTTCGCGATCCGTCGCCGCAGCGGCTATGAAGATGCGCTGGGGGCCGCAGGCATTGCCGTGGACCCGTCGATCCTGGCCAGTGACGAGATGACGGAAACCGCCGGGTTCCGCGCCATGCAAACCATGCTGGCCCTGCCCGCGCCACCTTCGGCCATTGTCGTCTCTTCCATGCTGATGGCGCTTGGCGTGCGCCGGGCCATCGAAAAGAATGGGCTGAAACTGGGCCGCGACATTTCCGTCATCACCCATGATGACGAGCTGAGCTATCTGCGCAACGGCGACGATGTGCCGATCTTTACCGCCACACGGTCTTCGGTGCGCGAGGCCGGGCGGCAGGCGGCGGACATGTTGCTTTCCATCATCTCCGGCAAGGCGGCCGGACCGATCGAACGGCTGCTGGAAGCAGAGCTGATCATCGGCCAGTCGACCGGCCCTTTCAAAGGCTGACCCATGATCCCGCCCCGCGCCACCTTTCCCGAAGGCTTTGTC
>Ga0154534_1033_pt1 | contig 19758 bp, 22 predicted proteins | sample RifGroF1_FD_105677 | JGI IMG/M metagenome (GOLD analysis project Ga0154534, IMG submission 105677) | Rhodobacteraceae bacterium GWF1_65_7 | reverse complement strand
AGGCGGACGAAAACACGATCATCGGCAATACCGTGCTGTATGGCGCGACGGATGGCTATCTGTTTGCCGCAGGCCGGGCGGGCGAGCGCTTTGGCGTGCGCAACTCGGGTGCGACGGTGGTGGTGGAGGGCTGTGGCTCCAACGGTTGTGAATACATGACCGGCGGGGTTGCGGTGATCCTGGGCCGGATCGGGGCGAACTTCGGTGCGGGGATGACGGGGGGCATGGCCTATCTCTATGACCCCAACGGGCTGGCCGAGGATTTCATGAACCTGGAAAGCCTGGTCACCTGCGCTGTCAGCCATCCGCATTGGGAGGCGCAGCTGAAAGGCCTGATCGAACGTCATGTGGCGGAAACCGGCAGCCAGAAGGGCCAGCGCATCCTGTCGAACTGGGAGGCCGAGCGGGCGAATTTCCTGCAGGTCTGCCCGAAGGAAATGCTGATCCATCTGCCCTATCCGCTGAGCGATGAACGCGCGGCGGTTCCGGCGGAATAAGCCTGAAACAACAAACAGAAAGGCCCCCGGAAGGGGGCCTTTTTCATGCCGGGGGGCGCGTCAGGCCAGCAGGCCTTCTTCCAGCGCGGTGCCCAGAAAGGCGCCGATATCGGCGCCCACCTGCTGCGGATCGGCCTCTGGAAACAGCGGGGCCAGCGTGGCCGTCAGCATGGCGGGGGTCTGCGGTGCCTCCAGCAGCAGCCAGATGGCGCGGGCCAGCGGGTTCAGATGCCACAGGCGCGTGCCGCCGATCTGCCACAGGAACAGCCCATCCCCATGGCGGCGGATCGCGGTGCCGGGGCTGCGGCGCAGCTGGCGGGCGGGATGCGGCGGCCGGGCGGGATGCGGCGCCGGATCGGGCAGCGCCGGTTCCGGTTCCGTCGCATCGGCGGCAAAGGCATGGCGCAGCAGGGCCACGGCCTCGTCCAGATCCTCATAGGCAAGCGTCAGGGCAGGCAGGCCCTCCGACAGCGCGCGGGCACGGGCAAAGGCGCTTGCAGCATCGGGATGCCCGGTGATCGACTGGCCCAGCAGCAGCCACAGCGCCCGGTCGGCCGGCAGATGGTGCAGCCGGGCCGGGCCGGGCCTGCGCTGCAGCGCCACCAGCGCGCCGGGGCGGGCCGTGGTGCCATGCGGCGCGAGGGTTGCGGTTTCCAGATAGCCGTAATCGGCATCGGCCAGCCCGATCTGCGGTGCGTGGGCCTGCAGACGGGGCGGCAGGGGCAGGCGCAGGCGCGGCGGTGCGCCCAGAGCCAGGGCGGTGCCATCGGGTTCGACCGGCAGGATATCATCGCAGAACACCTGCGCATCGGGTTCCAGCGCCAGCCGCGCCACCAGCGTGCTTTTCCCGGCGCGGGCCGCCCCGGTCAGCAGCATCAGCGGGCCATCGCCCAGCCTGACCGCCCCGCAATGCAGGCCGGTGCGCCCCGGGCGGGCCGCGCAGAACGCCTCGGCCAGATCGGCGATCAGGGCGCAGACAGTGCTGGCGCGCGGCAGATCTTCGAACGGGTCATCGAGATGAGAAGAGGTCAGGTTGAAGCGGCCATTGCGGCCTTCTGTCACCACGGCAAGCGGCGTCGTCTGACGGGTGGTGGCCGGGCGGCGCTGTGCCGCCCAGCCGTGCAGCGTGCGGTGCAGCGCATCCGCAAGGCCGCCCCGCCCGGGCAGCACGATATCCTGATGCAGGCCTGCAAAGCGCAGTGCGATCCGGGCCGGGCCGATGGAGGGGGCGGGGCGGGTCATGGCTCAATCCTCGCGGTTACGGCCGGGGCGGCTGGGCCGGGTGGGGCGCGTGGGCCGTGTCGGTTTCGACGGGCGGGTGGGGCGCGTCGGCCGCGTCAGTTTCGACGGGCGGCTGTGCTTGCCGCGCTTCGGCCGGCTGGGCTTCGACGGGCGGCTGGGTTTGCCCCGCTTCGGACGGCTGGGTTTCGACGGGCGGCTGGGCTTTTTCTTGCCGCGGCCCGAGGGCTTGCTGATGTCATCGGCATGGGCGGCATCTAAGCCGATCAGGCCGGGCGCGACATAGGCCGCACCGGCGGCAAGGCCAAGCCGGGTCAGCAGGGCGCGGCGGGAGATATCGGTCATCTGTCAGTCCTTTCGCTGTTGGGTCGTGGTGAAAGAACGCGCCATGGCGCCGCCTATTCCGCAGAAGTGCGAAATTTTTGCGGAAGCCCGGATTTTTTACGGAAACCGGAATTTTGCGGGTGAGGGCAAGCGGGCGGCAGGCCGCGCCTTGACCCGGGCGGCAGCATCGGGCCTATGCTGGCCTATGGCGCAGACCCCGACCCCAAGAACCGGCAGCAAGGCCGCGAAACCTGCGGCCCCCCGCAGCCGCAAGAAGGCGCAGGCCGACCTGCCGCCCGAACCGCTGCCTGCCCCGCCCCCCCTGCCGCTGTGGCGGCGGATCTGGCTGTGGGCGCAGCGCGGTCTGGCCTTGTGCATCGGCTTTTTCGGGGCGCTGATCCTGATCTATGCCTTCGTGCCGGTGCCCGCGAACATCTATCAGCTGCAGGAACGCTGGCGGCTGGGCGGCATCGAAAAGGAATGGGTGGCGATGGAGGATATCGCCCCGGTGATGGCCCGGGCCGTGGTGGCGGCAGAGGATGCCAATTTCTGCCTGCACTGGGGTTTTGACATGGTGGCGATCCGGGCGGCGCTGGCGGCAGGCGGCAATCGCGGCGCCTCGACCATCAGCCAGCAGGTGGTGAAGAACGTGTTCCTGTGGCACGGGCGGATCTGGGCGCGCAAGGCGATGGAGGGCGTGCTGACGCCCTTTGTCGAACTGGTCTGGACCAAGCGGCGCATCCTGCATGTCTATCTGAATGTCGCGGAATTCGGCGAAGGCATCTTTGGCGTGGAGGCGGCGGCGCAGCATTACTTCGGCATCCCGGCCTCGGATCTTTCGGGCACGCAGGCGGCGCGGCTGGCGGCGATCCTGCCCGATCCCAAGGAGCGCAGCCCGGTGAAGCCGGGGCCGGTGACCCGCAAGCGGGCCGCGCAGATCCTGTCGGGGGCGGAAACCATTGCCGCCGATGGTCGGGCCGCCTGTTTCGAGGATTGAGCCCTGCCGGGCGGTGATCCGCCGCCGGTTTTGCCGTCTTTCGTGCCATAGCCATTGCACTTGGCCCGTCTTCGCGGCAATGAAGATCATCCCCGTCCTGAAAGTCAGCGTTGCGATGATCCGTCTTTATCACTTTCCCCTTTCGCCCTTCTGCCGCAAGGTCCGCCTGACGCTGGCCGAAAAGCGGATCGAGGTGGAGCTGGTAGAGGAACGCTATTGGGAACAATCGCCCGATTTCCTGCGCCGCAACCCCGCGGGCAAGGTGCCGGTGCTGCGCATCGACAGCAAGGTGATGAGCGAAAGCCAGGCGATCTGCGAATGGCTGGAAGACACCTATCCCGCGCCGCAGCTGATGCCGCGTGACCCCGAGGCGCGCTATGAGGTGCGCAGGCTGTGTTCCTGGTTCGATGACAAGTTCCATGCCGAGGTCACATCGAAGCTGCTGTACGAGCGGGTGAACAAGAAGGTCATGTCGCTGGGCTATCCCGACAGCAAGAATGTCAAATCCGGCGCGACGCGGATCAAGTATCATCTGGATTACATGGCCTGGCTGCTGGATCAGCGGCGCTGGCTGGCGGGTGACAGCATGACCCTGGCCGATTTCACCGCCGCCGCGCATCTGAGCTGTCTGGATTACATCAGCGATGTCGACTGGAACCGCCATGCCGTGGTGAAGGACTGGTATGTAAAGCTGAAATCGCGGCCCTCGTTCCGGGCGCTGCTGGCCGATCAGGTGCCGGGCTTCCCGCCGCCGGGCCATTATGCCGATCTGGATTTCTGACGCGCCTTTTCTGCTTTTCTGCTAAGCTGCCCGGAACTGGGGAGAGTGGCATGGCATTCACGGCAAAACTTCTGGGCGGATTCAGTTTCAGCGTGGCCGAGGGGGGCACCCTTTTGTTCCGGCTGCGCATCACCGGCACTGGCGAACATTACGCCGGCGACACGTCTTTCGATGTGAGCGAGGGCACGGCAAGCAGCGGCGATGTCATTCGCACGGTCGGGTCGTTCAGCTTTGATTCGAGCGAACCCGTGACCCGCGACGAGATCGTGACCTTCGAGCTGAAAGGCGTGGCCGATGACCTGCGCGAGCGGAATGAAACGCTGCACGCCGTCATCACCCTGGGCGATGGCATCAGCTTTGCGGATGGGGGCAAGGAGCTGCGGGTGCCGGTATCGGTGCTGAACCGCCCCGAGATCATGGGCAGCGCCACCGGGGATCTGCTGCGGGGCGCCGCGGGCGATGACACGATCTTTGGCTTTGGCGGCAATGACTCGCTGCGGGGGGGCGACGGGGCCGATCTGCTGTTTGGCGGGCGGGGCAATGATGTGCTGCAGGGTGGCCGGGGCGAGGATATCCTTGTCGGCGGGCTGGGGGCCGATGATTTCGTGATTGGCCGCAGCGGCCGCGATGTGGTGCGCGATTTCGGGACCGGGGCGGATCAGCTGGTGTTCGATGCCGATGCGGGCTTTGATGATCTGGTTCTGAAACAGCAGGGCGCGCATACGCTGGTGACGCTGGGCGATATGCAGGTGCTGTTGCGCGGTGTCGATGCGGATACGCTGGTCGAGGGTGATTTCCTGTTCGGCTGATACCGGGGCTTGCGGCAGGGCGGCAGCTGGCGCAGAACCGGCACATGACAGACGGGATGGCAGGGCTGAAGGCGCGGCTGGCGGCGCGGGCGCAGGAGGAGGGATTCTCCGGCATGGGCATCTGTGCGCCCGATGCCACGCCCGAAACCGCCGGGCGCCTGCGGGCCTTTCTGGAGGCCGGGCATCACGGCCAGATGGGCTGGATGGCCGAGCGCGAAGAATGGCGTGGCAGTGCGGCGGCGCTTTGGCCCGAGGCGCGATCTGTCATCATGCTGGCCGAGGTCTATACGCCCGAAACGGACCCGCTGGCCGTGCTGGCGCAGCCGGATCGCGCAGCGGTCAGCGTCTATGCCCAGGGCAAGGATTACCACGATCTGGTGAAGCGGCGGTTGAAGCGGCTGGGGCGCTGGCTGATGGATCAGCTGCCCGAGGGCGCGGCGATCAAGGTCTTTGTCGATACCGCGCCGGTGATGGAAAAACCGCTGGCACAGGCGGCCGGGCTGGGCTGGCAGGGCAAGCATACCAATCTGCTGTCGCGCGATCTGGGCAGCTGGTTCTTTCTGGGCGCCATCTTCACCACCGCCGACCTGCCGAAGGACGCGGCAGAGCGCAGCCATTGCGGCAGCTGCCGCGCCTGTCTGGATGCCTGCCCGACCGGCGCCTTTCCGGCGCCCTATCAGCTGGATGCGCGGCGCTGCATTTCCTATCTGACCATCGAACACAAAGGCCCGGTGGACCCGGATCTGCGGGCGCTGATGGGCAACCGGATCTATGGCTGCGATGATTGTCTGGCGGTCTGCCCCTGGAACAAGTTCGCGCAGGCGGCAACCGAGATCGGCTATCAGCCCCGCGTCGGCGCGCCGGAACTGGCCGATCTGGCGGCGCTGGATGATGCGGGGTTCCGGGCGCGCTTTGCGGGCAGCCCGATCAAGCGCATCGGCCGCGACCGCTTTGTGCGCAATGTGCTCTATGCCATCGGGAATTCTGCCTTGCCGCAGCTGCGCCCGGTGGCGGCGGCGCTGTGCGCCGATGCCGACCCGGTAGTAGCCGAGGCGGCGGCCTGGGCGGTGGATCGGCTGGATCTGGCCGGTGGCATTAGGGAAATACCCTGATTCGCGCTATGATGCCCCCCGGAGCAAAGGAGGAGGTTTCCATGAGCAAACATCTTGCCGACAAGCGCAAACCGTCAGAGGGCGCGCGGCTGAAGCAGTTCCTGCGCCTGGCGCATGACGATGCCAGCACCTTCTGGCAGCAGTTCCGCCGCCGCCCCGTGGCGCAGATGGCGGCTCAGCCCGCAGCGGGCCGTCGCATGGCCGAATTCGCCCGCATCGCGCGGGGCCGTCAGGTCTGATCGCTGTCCGACCTGATGTCAGACTTGATTCGGGGGGCGTCGCGCAGGGTGTCGCGCAGATCGCTGACGCTCTGCCGCAGGGCAGACAGCGCCTCGGCCGTCATCCGGGTCTTTTCGCCGATGCACTGCGGGAAAGCCGCAGTCTGCTCGCGCAGGGCCTGGCCTGCAGCGGTCAGCTTCAGGCGCAGCTGGCGTTCATCCCGGCTGTCGCGGCTGCGGGTCACCAGGCCCGCAGTCTCCATCCGTTTGAGCATGGGGGTCAGCGTATTGCTTTCCAGCTGCAGCGCGGCCCCGATCCGGCTCATGGGCTGGTCATCCTGATCCCAGAGCAGGGTCAGGACCAGGTACTGCGGATAGGTCAGCCCCACGGAATCGAGCAATGGCTTATAGGCCGCCTGCATGGCGTGATTGGCGGAATAAAGCGCAAAGCACAGCCTCTGCGCCAGGGAAGCCGGGCTCTCTGTCATGCAGGCAGAATATATCGCGTGCGATACTATCGCAAGAGCTTGACTCCTGCATCGCATATTGTATCGTGCACGATATGATCGCAAGCGATATAGGAGAGGCGACATGGTCAAGGAAGTAGTGTACCGCACGGCAGCAGAGGCCAAGGGCGGCGGGCGCAATGGCACCTCCGCCACGCTGGATGGCGCGCTGGCCGTCACGCTGAGCGTGCCGAAGGAAATGGGCGGCGAGGGCAAGGGCAATAACCCCGAACAGCTGTTCGCCGTGGGCTATGCCGCCTGTTACATGGGCGCGCTGCGCTTTGCGGCCAGCAATGAAAAGATCGGCGAGGTTCCGGCCGATGCCACGGTGCAGGCACAGGTCGGCATTGGTCCGCGTGCCGAAGGCGGCTTTGGCATCACGGTGACCCTGAAGGTCAGCCTGCCGGGCGTTGATCGGGCCCTGGCCGAGCGCATGGTGGACCGTGGCCATTTCATCTGCCCCTATTCCAACGCCATCAAAGGCAATGTGCATGTGGTGACGATCCTCGACTGAGGCGCGCGGCAATTGACAGACGGCCCCGTTTGGGGCTATCGGGCGGCAGGGGCTGGGGCCCCTGCCGTCTGCAGGCCATTGGCCGTGGTGAAGCCCCCTTTGGTACCCATCCGCTGATCCTTGAGCAGCCGGGACGCGTTGGCAATGCAGGCACCAGCACAGACGCCCGGCGGTTCTGAAGGGAACGCAAGATGACGGGTATTCTGCCGACACGGGACGGGGCAAAGGCACAAGCCAGGGCGTTGCGCGCGGCGATGCAGGCCGGGGGGCGCGACATCAGCCATGGCGAAGCGCTGGAGCTGATCGCAAAAAGCCACGGGCTGAAAGACTGGAACACGCTGAGCGCCGTGATCGGCAACGCGCCGCAGGCGCCTGTGGTGCCAGGGCAGACTGTCGGCGGGCACTATCTGAAGCAGCGCTTCGTGGCCGAGGTGATCGGGGTGAAAGAGCTTTCTGCGGGGCGCTATGAGATCACGCTGCAGTTGGCCGATGCTGTGGATGTGGTCACGTTCGACAGCTTTTCCAATTTCCGCAGCCGCGTGACCAAGGTTGTCGGGCCGGGGGGCCGTTCGTTCGATGCCACATCGGACGGGGTGCCGCATCTGGTGCTGGATCTATAGGAAAAGGCCCCCGGTCCGGGGGCCTTTTGTTTGCAGGTAGGGGGCGGATCAGGCGCGCACCAGCGCCTCGTATTCCAGCGCGATGTCGCGGGTCAGGGCGCCCACTTCAAAGGTGTAATCGCCGATCTGGCCCACCGGCGTCACCTCGGCGGCGGTGCCGGTCAGCCAGCATTGTTCGAACCCTTCCAGCTCTTCCGGCATGATGTAGCGTTCATGCACCGTGATGCCCTTGGCGCGCAGCATCCCGATCACGGTCTGCCGGGTGATGCCGTTCAGGATGGCATCGGGGTTGGGCGTATGCACTTCGCCGTCCTTGACGAAGAAGATGTTCGCCCCGGTCGCCTCGGCCACATAGCCGCGATAGTCGAAGAACAGCGCATCCGAACAGCCCTTGGCCATGGCGGCGTGTTTCGACATGGTGCAGATCATGTAGAGACCGGCGGCCTTGGCGGCAGTGGGGATGGTTTCCGGCGAGGGCCGCTTCCATTTCGCGATGTCGAGCTTGGCGCCCTTCATCTTGGCATCGCCATAATAGGCGCCCCAGGTCCAGCAGGCGATCGCCAGCCGCACCGGATTGCCCAGCGAGGCCACGCCCATTTCATCGCCCGCCCCGCGGAAGGCCACGGCCCGCACATAGGCATCGGTCAGCCCGTTGGCGGCCAGAACCTCGTCCTTGGCCTTGTTGATCTGCTCCACCGTATAGGGAATCGGCATGTCCAGCAGCTCGCCCGATTTCAGCAGGCGTTCCGAATGTTCGGTGGTCTTGAAGATCTTGCCATTGTAGCAGCGCTCGCCCTCGAACACCGACGAGGCATAGTGCAGCGCGTGGGTCAGGATGTGAACCTTGGCATCACGCCAGTCGACAAGCGTGCCGTCCATCCAGATCTTACCGTCGCGGTCGTCATATCCAGCCATGAAATCCTCCTCGGCTTTTCCGAATGTTGCGCAAGAAAGGTCCGATCCGGGCGTAAAGTTGCGCAAAATCGAGGCTTCGCTAACATTTGGAACTTGGAAAGTCAACAAGGCTGACGTAAATTCGCGGCGAAGTGAGGGAGGCGGCAATGACAGAGCCGGGAACCGGGCCGGGAACGGGGGGCGAAAGCCTGCTGTTTCTGACCGACGAACAGCTGCGCAAGGGGATCGAGGCGATGTTCTTCGCCTATCGCGGCTTCACCGCCGATCCGGACCGGATTCTGGATGGCATGGATTATGGCCGCGCGCATCACCGCGCGCTGCATTTCATCCACCGCGCCCCGGGCACCACGGTGAACAACCTGCTGTCGATCCTGGGTGTGACGAAGCAAAGCCTGAACCGTGTGCTGCGGACGCTGATCGAGGATGGTCTGGTGGAAAGCCGGGTCGGGCGGCAGGACAAGCGCGAACGCCATCTGGTGCTGACCCCCAAGGGCGAGGATCTGGAGCGGCAGCTGTCGGATGCGCAGCGCGCCCGGATGCGGGCGGCCTATCGCGCGGCGGGGCCGGTGGCGGTGCAGGGCTTCCGTACCGTGCTGGAGGCGATGATGGACCCCGAACTGCGCAGGCAGTACCAGACCCTGAAGGAGGCGGGCGCATGAGCGAACAGCAGGCACATCTTCTGGTGGTGGATGATGATGAACGCATCCGGGGACTTTTGCAGAAGTTCCTGATGCGCAACGGCTTTCTGGTGACCATCGCCCGCGATGCCGCGCAGGCGCGCCGCCTGCTGGCGGGGCTGGAATTCGACATGATCGTGCTGGATGTGATGATGCCGGGCGAAACCGGCATCGCGCTGACCCGCGATCTGCGGGCGAAATATGCGATGCCCATCCTGCTGCTGACCGCCAAGGGCGAAACCGCCAACCGGATCGAGGGGCTGGAGGCCGGGGCGGATGATTATCTGGTGAAACCCTTCGAGCCGAAGGAGCTGCTGCTGCGCATCAACGCCATCCTGCGCCGGGTGCCCAGCGTGAAGCCCGAGGCGGCGGGGCCGAAGGTGCTGCATCTGGGCGAGGTGCGCTATGACATGGAGCGCGGCGAATTGTGGCGCGGCACCGAGCCGGTGCGGCTGACCGCGACCGAGGCGCAGCTGATGAAGATCTTCGCCGCCCGCCCGGGCGAGCCGGTGAGCCGCGAAATGCTGGTCGGTGATCTGGGGCCGGGCGAGGTGGAGCCGGGCGAAAAGGCGCAGGAACGTGCGGTGGATGTGCAGATCACCCGGCTGCGCCGCAAGATCGAGGCCGATCCGAAACAGCCGCGTTACCTGCAGACGGTGCGCGGATCGGGCTATATGCTGCAGCCGGATTGAGCGGGCGGCAGCGGCGCCGGGAGGCTGTCTGCCCCCCACGGCCTGCGGCCTCCCCCCGAGGATATTTCTGCCAAGATAAAGGAGCCGGCCATGGGAACCCTGCTGTTTTCGCATCCCGATTGCCTGCTGCACCGCGAGCCGCCGGGGCATCCGGAACAGGCGGCGCGGCTGCTGGCGGTGGACAAGGCGCTGGCGGGGTTCGATCTGGACCGGCGCGAGGCACCTGTTGCGGCGCGGGCCGATGTGCTGCGCTGCCATCCCGAGGCCTATCTGGCGCGGGTGGAACGGGCGGTGCCGCAGGCGGGCTGGGCGCAGCTGGATGGCGACACCTATCTGGCGCCCGGATCTTTGACCGCAGCACTGCGCGCGGTCGGCGGCGCCTGTGCGGCGGTGGATGCGGTGATCGCGGGCGAAGCGGCCAATGCCTTTGTCGCCTGCCGTCCGCCGGGGCATCATGCCGAAACGGCGACGGCCATGGGGTTCTGCCTGTTCGGCAGCGTGGCGATTGCCGCGAAACGCGCGCTGGATCACCACGGGCTGTCGCGGGTGGCGGTGCTGGATTTCGACGTGCATCACGGCAATGGCACCCAGGATCTGCTGTGGGAGGAGGGGCGGGCGATGTTCGTCTCCAGCCATCAGATGCCGCTTTATCCGGGCAGCGGGGCCGCGACAGAGCGGGGCGCGCAGGGGCAGATGCTGAACCTGCCGCTGCGGCCGGGATCGGGTGGGGCGGCGATGCGGGCGGCCTGGGGCCCGGCGCTGGCGCAGGTGGCGGCATTCCGGCCCGAGCTGGTGCTGGTGAGCGCCGGTTTCGATGCCCATGAAGACGACCCGCTGGCCGGGCTTGCCTGGCAGGTGGAGGATTTCCGCTGGCTGACCGCGGCGATCTGCGATCTGGCGGATGGCTGTTGTGGCGGGCGGGTGGTATCTGCGCTGGAGGGCGGCTATGATCTGCCCGCTTTGGCAGCCAGCGTGGCTGCCCATGTGGACGAACTGCTGCGGAGAGGCCGATGAGCGAGAAACCGATTGCCGAGATGAGCTTTGAAGAGGCGATGGGCCAGCTTGAAGCCGTGGTGACCCAGCTGGAGCGCGGCGATGTCGCGCTGGAGGCCAGCATTGCGCTTTATGAGCGTGGCGCGGCGCTGAAGGCGCATTGCGGCGACAAGCTGAAGGCGGCGGAAGAGAAGGTGGAGCTGATCCGCGCGCAGGAGGGCCGGGCGGTCGGCACCGCCCCGGCAGAGGGGCTGTGAGCTTTCCCGATCTGCTGCAGCAGGATGCCGCCCGCGTGCAGGCCCGCCTGCAGGCCGCATTGACGGCGCAGGAGGATGTGCCGGTGGTGCAGGCCATGCGCTATGCGCTGCAGGGCGGCAAGCGGCTGCGCGCCTTTCTGGTGCTGGAATCGGCGCGCCTGCATGGCATCGCCCCCGATGCGGCGGTGAGTGCGGCGGCAGCGGTGGAGGCCCTGCATGCCTATAGCCTGGTGCATGACGATCTGCCCTGCATGGATGACGACGACCTGCGCCGCGGCCTGCCCACCGTCCATGTGAAATGGGACGAGGCGACGGCGGTTCTGGCGGGCGATGCACTGCAGACGCTGGCGTTCGAACTGCTCTGCGATCCGGCGCTGGGGCCTGCCGACCGGCGGCTGGCGCTGGTGGCAGGGCTGGCGCAGGCCAGCGGGGCGCAGGGCATGGTGCTGGGGCAGGCGCTGGACATTGCCGCCGAAACCGCCCCCGTGCCGCTGACCCTGCCGGAAATCACCCGGTTGCAGGCGGGCAAGACCGGCGCGCTGATCTGTTTTTCGGCCGAGGCCGGGGCGATTCTGGCCGCGGCCGACCGGGCGCCGCTGCGCGCCTATGCCACGGCGCTGGGGCTGGCCTTCCAGATTGCCGATGACATTCTGGATGTGGAAGGCTGCGAAGCCACCACCGGCAAGCGTGTCGGCAAGGACGCCGAGGCGGGCAAGGCCACCTTCGTGTCTCTGCTGGGGCTGGAAGGGGCGAAATCCCGCGCAGCCCAGCTGATTGCCGAAGCGGAAGCCGCGCTTTCCCCCTATGGTGCGCGGGCCTCTGCCTTGATCGAAGCCGCGCGCTTCGTTATCTCGCGCCAAAGCTGATACCCCGGGGAGGGGCGCCATGACCGACAGACCGAAGACCCCGATGCTGGACCGCGTGCGCATCCCCGCCGATATGAAGGCGCTGAGTGATCGCGAGCTGCGCCAGCTGGCCGACGAGCTGCGCGCCGAAACCATCAGCGCGGTGTCGGTGACAGGCGGCCATCTGGGCGCCGGGCTGGGCGTGGTGGAACTGACTGTGGCGCTGCACGCCGTTTTCGACACCCCGCGCGACAAGCTGATCTGGGATGTGGGGCATCAGTGCTATCCGCACAAGATTGTCACCGGGCGGCGCGACCGCATCCGCAGCCTGCGCACCGAAGGCGGGTTGTCGGGCTTCACCAAGCGGTCGGAAAGCCCCTATGACCCGTTCGGGGCGGCGCATTCGTCTACCTCGATCTCGGCCGCGCTGGGGTTCAAGGTGGCGGCGGATCTGGGCGGCGATCCGGGCGATGCCATTGCGGTGATCGGCGATGGCTCCATGAGCGCGGGCATGGCCTTCGAGGCGATGAACAACGCAGGCCATCTGAAGAAGCGGCTGTTCGTCATCCTGAACGACAATGAGATGAGCATCGCGCCCCCTGTCGGCGCGCTGTCCTCTTATCTGTCGCGGCTTTATGCCGGTGCCCCGTTCCAGGAGCTGAAGGCGGCGGCCAAGGGCGCTGTCAGCCTGCTGCCGGAACCGTTTCAGGAAGGCGCGCGCCGGGCCAAGGAAATGCTGAAAAGCATGACGGTGGGCGGCACCCTGTTCGAAGAACTGGGGTTCAGCTATATCGGCCCGGTGGATGGCCACGATCTGGACCAGCTGCTGCCGGTGCTGCGCACGGTGAAGGCGCGGGCGACGGGCCCGATGCTGATTCATGTCATCACGAAAAAGGGCAAGGGCTATGCCCCGGCCGAATCCGCGCGCGACAAGGGCCATGCCACCGCCAAGTTCGATGTGCTGACCGGCGAACAGCAGAAGGCCAAATCCAACGCCCCAAGTTATACCAAGGTCTTCGCGCAAAGCCTGATGGCCGAGGCGGGCCGCGATGACAAGATCGTGGCGGTCACGGCGGCCATGCCCGATGGCACCGGGCTGAACCTGTTTGCCGAACGCTTTCCGCGCCGCTGTTTCGATGTGGGCATTGCCGAACAGCACGCGGTGACCTTCAGCGCCGGGCTGGCGGCGGGGGGGCTGAAACCCTTCTGCGCGATCTATTCCACCTTCCTGCAGCGCGGTTACGATCAGGTCGTGCATGATGTGGCGATCCAGCGGCTGCCGGTGCGCTTTGCCATTGATCGCGCCGGGCTGGTGGGGGCCGATGGGGCAACCCATGCCGGGTCTTTCGATGTGGCCTTCATGGCCAACCTGCCCGGCATGGTGGTGATGGCCGCCGCGGATGAGGCAGAGCTGGTGCATATGGTCGCCACCGCCGCCGCTTATGACGAAGGCCCCAGCGCCTTCCGCTTTCCGCGCGGCGATGGTGTGGGGGTGGAACTGCCGGAACGTGGCACGCCCCTGCAGATTGGCCGGGGCCGGGTGGTGCAGGAAGGCAGCCGTGTGGCGATTCTGTCCTTCGGCACCCGTCTGGCCGAGGTGCTGGTGGCGGCCGAGGCGCTGGCGGCGCGCGGCATTGCCTGCACCGTGGCCGATGCCCGCTTTGCCAAACCGCTGGACCGCGACCTGATCCTGCAGCTGGCCCGCCATCACGAGGCGCTGATTACCGTGGAAGAAGGCGCCGTCGGCGGCTTCGGCAGCCATGTGGCACAGCTGCTGGCCGATGAGGCGGTGTTCGACCGCGGGCTGCGCTTCCGGTCGATGGTGCTGCCCGATACCTTCATAGATCAGGCCAGCCCCGAGGCGATGTATGCCCTGGCCGGCATGAACGCCCCGCAGATCGAGGCCAAGGTGCTGGAGACGCTGGGCGTGGCGGTGGTGGGGTTGAGAGCGTAGGGGCTATTGGTGTGAGTAGTGTTGACTATACAAGTAACACTATCAAAATCGATGTTGATGCGATACGCGAGGTTGTCAGCATATCAATTCGACGAGTGAGTGCATTTGTGCGATTTGGGTTGGATAATTTGGATGAGAGAGATGGCGGTGATTTCAATCTAACCGCAGGTCTAGTTTACCGATTTTGGCCTGAAGTAGTCTCCGATCTGGATCGGGTTGCCGCCCGTGAAGAGTATCAGGCTTGGCTTGTTGGCTCCTGCCTGCGCGAACTCGATTTATTCTACGGGCTATTCCTGGATAAAATATGGTTTGCGATTGAAGTCGGTAAGTTACATGGGGCCAAAGTGCGATCTGACCATGTGTTCGATCAGGCATTCGCGCGTAAAACTAATATTGCTGCCAAACAAGGAATCGTAGCCAAGCAGCTTGGAATTACAGACTACTTTGATGAACTCAACTCTCTGAGCTTGGCACGAAACGCCCTCGCCCACCATGCCGGTGTGGTTCGATCTCCGGTCGATTGCAATAATGCCTCTCGAAGCGAGCTAAATATAAGATGGCTAGCATTCGATATGGTGGCAAGTCGTAGTGGTCAAGAAGTGGTGGTCGCTCAAATGCCGCTCGACACAAATATTCTACCGGGTTCAGGTGAAGTAGAGATAAGTCTGCGGGTTGCATCCCGGGTTCTTGATGTCCCTGCTGGGCATCAGATCATTTTTTCCAATTCCCAGATTGCAGAACTTTGTATGTTCTACAAGATTATCTGCGACAAGACGATTGATGGATGCATCTCCTACCTAAGAGATAAGGGCATAATGGCGTAGCCCAGAAGAAATGAAGGCGATCACTGATCAAGCCTGACAGTATTGAGTGTCCACTTATTGCATCGACTGCCCACAGGCTGACGATTTTGCAACGATGGTGCAGTGTTATAGCTGGGTGACTTGGCGCCATAAAGCGGCGACCACGCTTGTTGGCGCGCCTTCCCCTCGGGCAGGTGCTGCCATGGGTCAGGGGCGCTCCATCAGCCTTTACGCGCGGCCTCGATTTTCGCCACGTCGATCTTCGTCATCTCCATCATCGCGGTGAAGGCCCGCGCGGCCTCGGCGCCGCCTGCGGCCAGGGCCTCGGTCAGTACGCGAGGGGTGATCTGCCAGGAAATCCCCCAGCGGTCCTTGCACCAGCCGCAGGCGCTTTCCTGACCGCCGTTACCGGTGATGGCGTTCCAGTAGCGGTCGGTTTCGGCCTGATCCTCGGTCGCCACCTGGAAGGAGAATGCCTCGCTCTGCGGGAAGGCGGGGCCGCCGTTCAGACCCAGGCAGGGCAGGCCCAGAACGGTAAACTGCACTGTCAGCACATCGCCCGCCTTACCCGAAGGGTAATCGGTCGGCGCATGGAATACCGCCTGCACGGCGCTGTCGGGGAACGTTTCGGCATAGAAGCGGGCGGCCGCTTCGGCCTCGGTATCATACCACAGGCAGATGGTGTTCTTGGCAGGCGCCATGGTCTGTCCTTTCGCCAGCAAGGCCCGGAGCAGGGCCGGTTTTGCCACCACACGGGGGTGCCGGGGCAACATGGTTAGGCATTGCCGTTTCGCCCTTGGCTGCGGCACAGCTTGGCACAACCCGCGCGCCGTGGCAGCCCGAAATCCGGGGCCAAACAAAAAAGCCGCCCCGAAGGGCGGCCTCTGTCTCTCGCACCGGCGCCTGCAATCAGGCGTTCACGGTGTCTTTCAGCGCCTTGGCGATGGTGAATTTCACCTGTTTGTCGGCCGGTTTGGTCACGGTTTCGCCGGTGGCCGGGTTGCGGACCTGACGCTCGGGGCGCTCGCGGCACAGCACTTTGCCAAGGCCCGGCAGGGTCACGGCGCCGCCGGTGGCGACTTCGCGCGCCACGATTTCGGCGATCGCGTCCAGCGCGGCATTGGCCACCTTCTTGTCGGCACCCATGGTTTCCGCCAGTGCGGCAACCAGCTGCGTCTTGGTCATCGGTTTGGACATTTCCTGTTCCTTGCTTCTGGCCCGCTGCCTCGCGGGATCGTCCGGCCCCGCGCAGGCGGGGCAATATGCCCCGTCCTACACAGGTTTTCGGCGCAAAGTTCAAGCCCTGTTCGGCCTTTTGCGCGACCTTCCGCAACGGGCCGCCCGCGCGGCGGCCCTTTCACAGAAACGCGGTTTCCTCGAAACTGCGCAGCTTGCGGCTGTGGATGCGTTCCACCGGCATGTCGCGCAGGGATTCCATCGCCCGCACCCCGATCAGCAGATGCCGCGCCACCTGGGTCTTGTAGAAATCGCTGGCCATGCCGGGCAGCTTCAGCTCGCCATGCAAGGGCTTGTCGCTCACGCACAGCAGCGTGCCATAGGGCACCCGGAAGCGGAACCCGTTGGCGGCGATGGTGGCGCTTTCCATATCCAGCGCGATGGCGCGGGATTGCGACAGGCGCTGCACCGGGCCGGAATGATCGCGCAGCTCCCAGTTGCGGTTGTCGATGGTGGCCACGGTGCCGGTGCGCATGATGCGCTTCAGCTCGTATCCCTCCAGCTGCGTCACCTCTTCCACGGCATCTTCCAGCGCGATCTGGATTTCGGCCAGCGCCGGGATCGGCACCCAGATCGGCAGATCATCGTCCAGAACGTGATCCTCGCGCAGATAGGCATGGGCCAGGCAGAAATCCCCCAGGCTCTGGCTGTTGCGCAGCCCCGCGCAATGGCCGACCATCAGCCAGGCATGGGGGCGCAGCACGGCGATATGATCGGTGGCCGTCTTGGCATTGGAAGGGCCGACCCCGATGTTCACCAGCGTGATGCCCTGTCCGTCGGCGCGTTTCAGGTGATAGGTGGGCATCTGCGGCATCTTGGTCAGCAGCGGCAGGCTGCCATCGGCCGCCATGATCTCGGCATTGCCGGGCGCCACGAAGGACGTATAGCCCGAGGCCGGATCGCCCAGAACCTTGCGGGCATAGGCCTCGAATTCATCGACATAGAACTGATAGTTGGTGAACAGGACGTGGTTCTGGAAATGCACCGGATCGGTGGCGGTGTAATGCGCCAGCCGCGCCAGCGAATAATCCACCCGCTGCGCGGTGAACGGCGCCAGCGGGCGCGACCCGTCGGGATATTCTACCAGCTGGCCGTTCACGATGTCATCATTGGTGGTCGACAGGTCGGGCACGTCGAACACGTCGCGCAGCGGAAATTCCAGCGCGCCATCCTGCGGCACCGAAATGCCAGGGCGGTTGGCCACCGCGAAATGCACCGGGATCGGCGTATCCGACCAGCCGATCTGCACCGGCACCCCGTGGTTCTGCACCAGAAGCCCGATCTGCTGGATCAGATAGTTGCGGAACAGGTCGGGCCGGGTCACCGTGGTGGCATAGGTGCCGGGCTGCGCCACATGGCCGAAAGACAGGCGCGAATCCGTCTTGGCATAGCTGGTGGTCGTCAGCCGGATCTCGGGATACCAGGCGCGGATGCGCGTCTCGGGCCGCCCGCCCAGGATCACGCGGTTGAACGCGCCGGTCAGAAAATCAATCGCCTCGGCATAAAGCGCTTCCAGCCGGTCGACGGCGGCGGCGGCATCGGTAAAGGCTTCGGGCGCCGCATCGGACGGCGTCAGGTAGGTCTGCGAAATCTGTTTCACGATCACATCCATTCTTGGTCGCTCTTTGTGCCTCAGCCGGCCTTGTCAAATCAAGTCTTGCGCGTCAGCGCTAACTCTGGCCTGTCACGGAGCGATGACGCAGTTGAAACGGAAAGCGGGGCAGGCGGTATGGCACATGTGCTTCTCACCCTTGGGCATGGATATTCGGCGCAGGCGCTGGCCGCGCGGCTGATCCCGCAGGGCTGGCGGGTGATCGGCACCACCCGCAGCGCCGAAAAGGCCGAACGCCTGCGCGCACAGGGGGTAGAGCCGCTGATCTGGCCGGGCACGGATCTGGCGCCCGCCGTGGCGCAGGCGACCCATATCCTTGGCTCCATCGCCCCCGATGCGGCGGGAGATCCGGTGCTGGTGGCCCATGCGGGCCTCTTTTCGCAGGCGCGGCCGCTCTGGGCGGGTTATCTGTCCACCACCGGGGTTTATGGCGATCATGCGGGCGGCTGGGTTGATGAAGACACGCCCCTGACCCCCGGCACCCAGCGCGGCCACCAGCGCGTCATGGCCGAGGCCCAATGGCAGGCGCTGGGCCTGCCGCTGCACATCTTCCGGCTGGCGGGCATCTATGGCCCGGGCCGCGGCCCCTTCCGCAAGGTGCTGGATGGTACGGCGCAGCGCATCCTCAAGGAGGGCCAGTTCTTCTCGCGCATCCATGTCGACGATATCGCCCGCGTGCTGGAGGCTTCGATCCAGCGGCCCGATCCGGGGGCGATCTACAATGTCTGCGACGATGATCCTTGCCCGCCCGCCGCTGTGCTGGCCCATGCCGCCGATCTGCTGGGCCTGCCCGTGCCCCCCGCCGTGCGGATCGAGGATGCCGACATGACGCCGATGGCCCGCAGCTTCTATGCTGAAAGCAAGCGGGTGCGGAACGATCGCATGAAGGCGCTGCTGGGTGTTGCCCTGCAATATCCCACCTACCGCGAAGGTCTGGCGGCGCTGCTGGCGGCCACAAAAATGGCAGACCGGGGTTGAATTCGCCCAAACACCCCCCATCTGGCTTGCAGCGGACCGGGCCCCTCTGACGCGACAATCGCGTGATGTCGGACCGCATCGAGCATGCTCGGTGGCGCCCGGTTGTTCTGCGGATGTTTCCTGACATGCTCTGTCATACATAGAGGATGCCGATGGAAACGTTGCTGTTTACCCTATTTCTCGGAACACCGCTCTGGCTGTGGTTCACCTTTCTGGGCCTTGTTATGGCCATCCTGGTCTTTGACCTGGGCGTGCTGAACAAGGAAGATCACGAAATCGGCATTGCCGAAAGCCTGCGCCTCTCTGCCTTTTACATCGCCCTTGGCCTCGGCTTCGGCGGCTTTGTCTGGTATCAGCTGGGCGCCACCTCTGCGGCGGAATATTTCACTGCCTTCGTGGTGGAAAAGACGCTGGCGCTGGACAATGTGTTTGTCATCGCCCTGATCTTCTCGTTCTTCGCCGTGCCCCGCCACCTGCAGCACCGGGTGCTGTTCTGGGGTATTCTGGGCGTGATCGTGCTGCGCGGCATCATGATCGGCCTCGGCGCCACGCTGATCGCGGAATATCACTGGGTTCTGTATATCTTCGCCGCCTTCCTGGTGTTCACCGGCATCAAGATGCTGGTCACCGAAGAAAAAGAGATGGATCTGAGCCAGAATCCGGTGCTGAAATTCATGCGCAAGCGGTTCCGCGTCACCGATACGCTGCATGGTAATGCCTTCTTCGTGAAGCAACCGAACAAGGCGGGTCGTCTTGTTACCCATATGACCCCGCTGTTTCTGGCGCTGGTGCTGGTCGAAATCGCGGATCTGATCTTTGCCGTCGACAGCGTGCCCGCCGTCTTTGCCATCACCACCGATACCTTCATCGTCTATACCTCGAACATCTTCGCGATCCTTGGCCTCCGGGCGCTGTTCTTCGCTCTTGCGGCGGTGCTGCACCGCTTTGAATATCTGAAACAGGCGCTGGCCCTGCTGCTGGTGTTCATCGGATCGAAGGTCTTCGTCGCCGATCTGATGGGATGGGAAAAGTTCCCGGCCAGCTGGTCGCTGGGCATCACCTTCTCGATCCTGGGCGCCGGTGTCGCCTGGTCGCTGTGGAAAACCCGCGAAACCCCGGCACAGCGCATCGATGGTTGACCCAAGGTTGCGGCCCCGGCCTTTTGGCCCGGGGCCGCAA
>Ga0154534_1202_pt7 | contig 19988 bp, 19 predicted proteins | sample RifGroF1_FD_105677 | JGI IMG/M metagenome (GOLD analysis project Ga0154534, IMG submission 105677) | Rhodobacteraceae bacterium GWF1_65_7 | reverse complement strand
AGGAACTGATCAACTGATCGAGAAACATGGCGGCGGTGTGCGCGGTGGCTGGAAGAACCTGAAAGCGGTCATTCCCGGCGGCGCCAGCTGCCCGGTGATCCCGGCTGACAAATGCGAAGACGCCATCATGGATTACGACGGGATGCGCGCGCTGCAATCCTCGTTCGGCACGGCCTGCATGATCGTGATGGATCAGCAGACGGATATCATCAAGGCGGTCTGGCGTCTGGCGAAGTTCTTCAAGCATGAAAGCTGCGGCCAGTGCACGCCCTGCCGCGAAGGCACCGGCTGGATGATGCGCGTGATGGATCGTCTGGTGCGCGGCGAGGCCGAGGTCGAGGAAATCGACATGCTGCTGAGCGTGACCAAGCAGGTGGAAGGCCATACGATCTGTGCGCTGGGGGATGCGGCGGCCTGGCCGATCCAGGGCCTGATCCGGCATTACCGCGAAGAGATCGAAGACCGCATCAAGGCCAAGAAGACGGGCCGCATGGGCGCGATGGCGGCCGAATAAGATGCAGCTTCACCCCCTCATCAGCTTGGGTGTTGTCGCGGGCCTTTCGGCCTGCGCCACGGCATCCGTGCCGCAGAGGGGGCCGGAGCCGACAGTCGGGCCATCGCAGACGGTGAGCTATCGCGGCACGGCGTTTCAGACCAAGCTGCTGCCGGGCCGCCCGGGCAAGGCGCTGACGGCGCAGGGCGCGGTTGCGGTGCCGGGGCTGAGCGTTGCGGTGGCGCCGTTCGGGATGGACCAGGGCCAGATGGCCAAAGATGTGGCGCGCATTGCCTGCGAACGGGCCGAGGGGCGCTTTAACGCGCGGGCCTTGGGCCGGTTTGTGGCGGGCGCATGGGTATTCGAAGGGGGCTGCGCATGACCCTCTTTCAACAGATGACGGCGCGGGGCATGGCCCTGTCGCGGATTTCGGCGGAGTAAGCGGATGAGCACCCTCAAGAAAATCATCATCGACGGCATCGAGGTCGAGGTCGACGCCGCGATGACGATCATTCAGGCAGCCGAAATCGCCGGGATCGAGATCCCGCGCTTCTGCTATCACGAGCGTCTGTCGATCGCGGGCAACTGCCGGATGTGTCTGGTCGAGGTTGTCGGCGGCCCGCCGAAGCCCGCTGCCAGCTGTGCCATGCAGGTGCGCGACCTGCGCCCCGGCCCGAATGGCGAGCCGCCGGTGGTGAAGACCAACAGCCCGATGGTGAAGAAGGCCCGCGAAGGGGTGATGGAGTTCCTGCTCATCAACCACCCGCTGGATTGCCCGATCTGCGATCAGGGCGGCGAATGTGACCTGCAGGATCAGGCCATGGCCTATGGCGTGGATTTCAGCCGCTATCGCGAGCCGAAGCGCGCCAGCGAAGACCTGAACCTGGGCCCGCTGGTCGAAACCAAGATGACCCGCTGCATCAGCTGCACCCGCTGCGTGCGCTTTACCACCGAAGTGGCCGGCATCACCCAGATGGGCCAGACCGGGCGCGGCGAAGACAGCGAGATCACCAGCTATCTGAACGAAACGCTGGCGTCGAACCTGCAGGGCAATATCATCGACCTGTGCCCGGTGGGCGCGCTGACCTCGAAACCCTATGCCTTCACCGCCCGTCCGTGGGAGCTGACCAAGACCGAATCCATCGACGTGATGGATGCTCTGTGCAGCAATATCCGCATCGACACCAAGGGCCGCGAAGTGATGCGCATCGTGCCGCGCAACCATGACGGCGTGAACGAAGAATGGCTGAGCGACAAATCCCGCTTCGTCTGGGACGGCCTGCGCCGCCAGCGGCTGGATACGCCCTATATCCGTGAAAACGGTCGCCTGCGCAAAGCGGGCTGGGGCGAGGCGCTGGCCGCTGCTGCCGCTGCCATGAAGGGCAAGCGCGTGACCGGTCTGATCGGTGATCTGGTGCCGGTGGAAGCCGCCTACAGCCTGAAGGCGCTGGTCTCGGTGCTGGGTGGCACGGTGGAATGTCGGGTTGATGGCGCCAAGCTGCCTGCGGGCAACCGTTCGGGCTATGTTGGTACGGCGATGATCGAAGATATCGACGCGGCGCAATCCATCCTGCTGGTGGGCACCGATCCGCGCAACGAGGCGCCGGTGCTGAACGCCCGGATCCGCAAGGCCTGGGCGCGCGGCGCTTCGGTCGCTGTGGTCGGCCCTGCTGCCGATCTGACCTATGATTACGATCATCTGGGCACCGATCGTCAGGCGCTGACCGCGCTGCTGGCCGAGGCGCAGGGCAAAGGCCCGGATGGCAAGGCGGCCCTCGTCATTCTGGGGCAGGGCGCCCTGACCGAAGCCGATGGCGCCGCCGTTCTGGCCGAGGTGATGGCGCTGTGCGAGGCCACCGGGGCAAAGCTGCTGGTGCTGCATACCGCCGCTGGCCGCGTGGGCGCGATGGATCTGGGCTGCACGACCGATGGCGGGATCAAAGCCGCCACCGAAGGCGCCGAGGTGATCTATAATCTGGGCGCCGACGAGGTTGAAATCGCCCCGGGTGCCTTCGTGATCTATCAGGGCAGCCATGGTGACCGCGGCGCACATCGCGCCGATATCATCCTGCCGGGTGCGGCCTATACCGAAGAAAACGGTCTGTTCGTGAATACCGAAGGCCGCCCGCAACTGGCGCTGCGTGCCGGTTTCGCACCGGGCGAGGCCAAGGAAAACTGGGCGATCCTGCGCGCCTTGTCGGCCGAGATCGGTTCCACGCTGGCCTGGGACAGCCTGGCCCAGCTGCGCCAGTCGCTGCTGTCTGCGCATCCCCATCTGGGCGCCATCGACAATGTGCCCGCCAATGGCTGGAAAGCCCTGCCGCGTGCGCAGCTGGGCAATGCCGCCTTCCGGGTTGCGGTGAAGGATTTCTATCTGACCAACCCGATTGCCCGCGCCTCCAGCCTGATGGGTGAATTGTCGGCGCTGGCCGCAGCCCGCGTGCAAACCCCGCTTGCGGCGGAGTGACAGGATGCAGCTGCGCCGCGCCATGGCCGGAACAGTGACCGCGCTTGCGGTGCTGTCGGGCTGCGCGGTTGCGACGGTCGCCACTTCGGGGGCGGCCAAGTATGACGGGATCGAAACCATCCTGCTGGATGGCGATCTGGTGAATTTCCGTGTCTCCATGCGTGGCGCGCGGAACATTCAGGATGTAGAGGTCTATGCGCGCTGCGCGGCGGCCCAATATGCGCTGATCCGGGGATTCGGGTTTGCGCGGCATGTGCGCACCAATGTGGCGCAGACGGGATCAACTTGGCGTGGCGATGCGATCTATACGATCTCTGCCGCGCTGCCTCGCGGGCTGCGCACGATCGACGCCGAAGTGACGGTGCGCGATTGCGGCGAGCAGGGGATACCGACGGTATGAACGAGAAAGAATGGGCTGAGGGATCAAGGCAAAATGGCTGAATTTCTGCAAACCGGGCTGGGGACGGCGCTGCTGATCGCAGCGCAGTGCCTTTTGGTCATCGCCTTCGTGATGATCTCGCTCCTGTTTCTCGTCTATGGCGACCGCAAGATCTGGGCCGCTGTCCAGATGCGCCGGGGCCCGAACGTGGTGGGCGCCTTCGGCCTGCTGCAATCTGTGGCCGATGCCCTGAAATATGTGGTGAAAGAGGTCGTGATCCCGGCCGGCGCCGACCGCCCGGTTTATTTCCTGGCGCCGATGCTGTCCTTCGTGCTGGCGATGATCGCCTGGGCGGTGATCCCGTTCTCTGACGGCTGGGTGCTGTCGGATATCAACGTGGCGATCCTGTTCGTTCTGGCCGTGTCTTCGCTGGAGGTTTACGGGGTCATCATGGGGGGCTGGGCGTCCAACTCCAAATACCCGTTCCTTGGCTCGCTGCGGTCGGCGGCGCAGATGATTTCCTACGAAGTGTCGCTGGGCCTCATCATCATCGGGATCATCATCTCGACCGGGTCGATGAACTTTTCGAACATCGTGGCGGCGCAGGACACCGGCTATGGCCTGTTTGGCTGGTACTGGCTGCCGCATCTGCCGATGGTCGCGCTGTTCTTCATCTCGACCCTGGCCGAAACCAACCGCCCGCCCTTCGACCTGCCGGAAGCGGAATCCGAACTGGTGGCCGGCTATCAGGTTGAATACAGCTCCACCCTGTTCCTGCTGTTCATGGCCGGTGAATATATCGCCATCTTCCTGATGTGCGCGCTGATTTCGCTGCTGTTCTTCGGCGGCTGGCTGTCGCCCATCCCGGGCCTGCCGGATGGTGCGCTGTGGATGGTGCTGAAGATGGCGTTCTTCTTCTTCATGTTCGCCATGGTGAAGGCCATCGTTCCGCGTTATCGCTACGACCAGCTGATGCGGATCGGCTGGAAGGTGTTCCTGCCGCTGTCGCTGGGCTGGGTGGTTCTGGTGGCGTTCCTTGCAAAGTTTGAAGTGCTGGGCGGCCTTTGGGCACGCTGGGCCATCGGGGGCTGATATGGGTATGAACCGCGCCATCGACTATAATCGCGCCGCGAAGTACTTCCTGCTGGCGGATTTCGTCAAAGGTTTCGCGCTGGGGTTGCGCTACTTCTTCGCGCCCAAGGCCACGCTGAACTATCCGCATGAAAAGGGGCCGCTGTCGCCCCGCTTCCGCGGCGAACATGCGCTGCGCCGCTATCCCAACGGGGAAGAGCGTTGCATTGCCTGCAAACTTTGCGAGGCGATCTGCCCGGCGCAGGCCATTACCATCGACGCCGAACCGCGCGAAGACGGCAGCCGCCGCACCACGCGTTACGATATCGACATGACGAAGTGTATTTACTGCGGTTTCTGCCAGGAAGCCTGCCCGGTGGATGCCATCGTGGAAGGCCCGAACTTCGAATTCTCGACCGAGACCCGTGAAGAGCTGTATTATTCCAAGGAAAAACTCCTGGAGAATGGCGCGCGGTGGGAGGCAGAGATTGCCCGCAACCTCGAGCTTGACGCTCCGTATCGGTGACCCTGATGAACGAAGATTTCACCAAACTTTTCAAGACGATGATGGAACAGGGGCAGGAGATGGTCCGCGCCTTCAACCCGTCTTTGGAAAATATGCCGGTGAAAGGCTTCGAGAATTTCTTCCCCACCATGACGAAAGACATGATGGAGATGTGGTTCGGGCGCACCTTCAACCGCGAGGGGCTGGATGCGAAAACCCGGCTTCTTGTGACGATTGCGGCGCTGACGGTTCTGGGCGCCCATGCCGAGGCACAGTTGAAACTGACCATCCGCCATGCACTGGAGGCGGGGGCTACAAAACGCGAGATTGCTGAAGTGATCTGGCAGATGAGCATGTTCGGCGGCCTGCCCGCCATGCAGAAGGCGCTTGAGATGGCTCAGGCGGTTTTTGCGGAAACCGAGGAGAAGAACGCATGAGCGTTGCGGATTACGCCTTTTACAGCTTTGCCGTGGTGACGGTGGCGGCGGGCCTGATGGTGACCGTGTCGCGCAACCCGGTCCATTCGGTTCTGTGGCTTATCCTCTCTTTCCTGTCTGCTGCCGGGCTGTTCGTGCTGCTGGGTGCAGAATTCGTCGCCATGCTGCTGATCATTGTCTATGTCGGCGCGGTTGCGGTTCTGTTCCTGTTCGTCGTCATGATGCTGGATGTGGATTTCGAAGAGCTGAAGGGTGAGATGGCCCGCACCATGCCGCTGGCGCTGCTGGTCGGTGTGGTGATCCTGATGCAGTTTGCCATGGCCTATGCCGCCTGGGTGCAGGCCGACGGGGCGCTTGGCCTGCGCCAGGCTGTGACCCCGGATGCGGGCCAGGTGGAAAACACCAAGGCGCTGGGTCTGCTGATCTATGACAAATACATCTACCTGTTCCAGGCTTCGGGCCTTGTGCTGCTGGTTGCGATGATCGGTGCCATCGTGCTGACCCTGCGCCACCGCAAGGACGTGAAGCGCCAGAATGTGCTGCATCAGATGTGGCGCGACCCGGCGCAGGCGATGGAACTGAAAGACGTGAAACCGGGGCAGGGGCTTTAAGCCTGACCTGAAGAACAAAGGGCGGCCCTTTTCGGGCTGCCGACAAGGAACAACGGGCAACACGACCCGGAGGGACGAGAATGGTAGGACTTGAACATTACCTGACGGTGGCGGCTGCGCTGTTCGTCATTGGCATCTTCGGCATCTTCCTGAACCGGAAGAATGTGATCGTCATCCTGATGTCGATCGAACTCATGCTGCTGGCCGTGAACATCAACCTCGTCGCCTTCTCGTCGTTCCTGGGCGATCTGGTGGGGCAGGTCTTCACCATGTTCGTGCTGACCGTGGCTGCCGCCGAGGCGGCCATCGGCCTTGCGATCCTTGTCAGCTTCTTCCGCACCCGCGGCACGATCGAAGTTGAAGATGCCAACGTGATGAAAGGCTGAAGCCATGGCCACGATCATCCTCCTCGCGCCGCTGGTCGGCGCCCTGATCTGCGGCTTCGGCTGGCGTTTCTTCGGTGAATTTGCCGGGCAGGTGATTGCCACCGCCCTGGTCTTTCTGGCGGCGATCCTGTCCTGGGTCATCTTCCTGGGCTTCGATGGCGAAACCCAGCAGATCGTGCTGCTGCGCTGGATCGAATCCGGCAGCCTGGCCACCGAATGGGCGATCCGGCTGGATCGTCTGACCGCCATCATGCTGGTTGTGGTGAACTCGGTCTCTGCGCTCGTCCACCTCTATTCCTTCGGCTACATGGCGCATGACGACAACTGGCACGAGGGCGAGCATTACAAGGCCCGCTTCTTCGCCTATCTGTCGTTCTTCACCTTTGCCATGCTGACGCTCATCACCAGTGACAACCTGGTGCAGATGTTCTTTGGCTGGGAAGGCGTGGGCGTCGCCTCGTATCTGCTGATCGGTTTCTACTATCGCAAGCCCTCGGCCAATGCCGCCGCGATGAAGGCCTTCATCGTCAACCGTGTGGGCGACTTTGGCTTTGCACTGGGCATCTTTGCGCTGTTCTTCCTGACCGATAGCATCCGCTTTGATGATGTCTTTGCCGCAGCGCCCGGTCTGGCTGAAACCAGCCTCGGTTTCCTGTGGACGGAATGGAACGCGGCCAACCTGATCGGGGTGCTGCTTTTCATCGGCGCCATGGGCAAATCGGCCCAGCTGGGCCTGCACACCTGGCTGCCTGACGCCATGGAAGGCCCGACGCCGGTTTCCGCGCTGATCCACGCTGCAACCATGGTGACGGCGGGGGTGTTCCTGGTCTGCCGCATGTCGCCGGTGTTTGAATATGCGCCGCAGGCCACCGCTTTCATCACCGTTCTGGGGGCCACCACGGCCTTCTTCGCGGCGACGGTCGGTCTGGTGCAGAATGATATCAAGCGCGTCATCGCCTATTCCACCTGTTCGCAGCTGGGCTACATGTTCGTGGCGGCTGGTGTGGGCGCCTATCCGGTGGCGATGTTCCACCTGTTCACCCATGCCTTCTTCAAGGCGATGCTGTTCCTTGGTGCCGGTTCGGTGATCCATGCGACGCATCACGAACAGGACATGCGCAACTATGGCGGCCTGCGGAAGAAGATCCCGCTGACCTTCTGGGCGATGATGATCGGTACGCTGGCCATCACCGGCGTGGGCATCCCGCTGACGCATTTCGGCTTTGCAGGCTTCCTGTCGAAGGATGCGGTCATCGAAAGCGCCTATGTCGGTTCGGATTACGCTTTCTGGCTTCTGGTGATCGCGGCCTGCATGACCTCGTTCTATTCCTGGCGCCTGATGTTCCTGACCTTCTATGGCGAAAGCCGCGCGCATGGGCATGATGCCCATGGTCATGATCACCACGGCCATGATGCGCATGGTCATGACGATCACGGGCACGGCCACCATGAACCGCATGAAAGCCCGATGGTCATGCTGATCCCGCTGGGGGTGCTGGCTCTGGGTGCGGTGTTCTCGGGGATGCTGTGGTACAATGTCTTCTTCGGGGACGAGGCCAAGATGCGCGCCTGGTTCGGGATGGAGGCGGTTGCCGAACATCATGCCGAAGGCGATCACGCGGCCCCGGCTGCTGCGGCCACCACGGCCGAGGCGCCTGCTGCCGATCATGCCACCGCCGAAACCCATGCCACCATCGAAGCTGCGCCCGAAGGCCACATGGTTGCGGCTGCGCCCAAAGGCGCGATCAGCATCCTGCCCTACGGCCCGGAAGAGCTGGAAGCGGTGAAGGCGAAGATCGGTTTCCACGAGGGCGAGGGCCATCACGAGCCGGTCAATATCATCGCTGCCGCCCATTCGGTGCCGAAATGGGTGAAGGTCTCGCCCTTCATCGCGATGATCCTGGGCTTCCTGCTGGCCTATCAGTTCTACATCCGCAAACCTGACCTGCCGAAACGTCTGGCTGCCGCGCAGCGCCCGCTTTACGACTTCCTGCTGAACAAGTGGTATTTCGACGAGCTGTATAACGCTGTCTTCGTGGCGCCTGCGCGCTGGCTGGGGGCCTTCCTCTGGAAGAAGGGCGACGGTGCGGTGATCGACGGGGCGCTGAACGGCCTGGCTCTGGGCTTCATTCCCTTCGTCACCCGCTTCATGAACCGGCTGCAGTCGGGTTATATCTTCCACTACGCATTCGCCATGGTTCTGGGCATCGCTGCCCTGATCACCTGGATGTCGCTCTCGGGGGGCGCGCACTAATGGAAAACGTTCTTTCCATCATCACCTTCATTCCGGCAGTGGCAGCCGCCGTTCTGGCGCTGTTTCTGCGGGGGAATGATGCGGCGGCGCAACGCAACGCCAAATGGGTTGCGCTGCTGGCCACCTCTGCCACCTTCCTCGTGTCGCTGACCATCCTGACCGGGTTTGATCCGGCCAATACCGGGATGCAGTTCGTCGAAGAATACGACTGGGTTCTGGGTCTGAAGTACAAGATGGGCGTGGATGGCATTTCGGTGCTGTTCGTTCTGCTGACCACCTTCCTGATGCCGGTCACCATCGCCTCGTGCTGGGGCGTCGAGACGCGGACGAAGGAATACATGATCGCCTTCCTGATGCTGGAAACGCTGATGCTCGGCGTGTTCTGTGCGCTGGATCTGGTGCTGTTCTACCTGTTCTTCGCAGCGGGCCTGATCCCGATGTTCCTGATCATCGGTATCTGGGGCGGCAAGGATCGCATCTACGCGGCGTTCAAGTTCTTCCTTTATACCTTCCTTGGCTCGGTGCTGATGCTGGTGGCGATGATCGCCATGTATGTGGATGCGGGCACGACCGATATCGTGGCGCTGCTGTCGCACAGCTTTGCCTCTGAAACCCTGTCGATCGGCGGGTTCCAGATCATCGGCGGGCTGCAGACGCTGCTGTTCCTGGCCTTCTTTGCCAGCTTCGCGGTGAAGATGCCGATGTGGCCGGTGCATACCTGGCTGCCCGATGCTCACGTTCAGGCGCCGACCGCCGGTTCCGTCGTGCTGGCGGCCATCCTGCTGAAGATGGGGGGCTATGGTTTCCTGCGCTTCTCGCTGCCGATGTTCCCTGTGGGCGCGGATGTGATGAGCGGGATCGTGCTGTGGATGTCGGCCATCGCCATCGTCTATACCTCGCTCGTGGCGCTGGCTCAGCAGGACATGAAGAAGCTGATCGCCTATTCGTCGGTGGCCCATATGGGCTATGTGACGATGGGGATCTTTGCCGCCAACCAGCAGGGGATCGACGGCGCCATCTTCCAGATGATCAGCCACGGCTTCATCTCGGGCGCTTTGTTCCTTTGCGTCGGCGTGATTTATGACCGGATGCATACCCGCGACATCGACGCCTATGGCGGTCTGGTGATCCGGATGCCGGCCTATGCGCTGATCTTCATGTTCTTCACCATGGCCAACGTCGGCCTGCCGGGCACCTCGGGCTTCGTCGGTGAATTCCTGACGCTGATGGGGATCTTCCAGGTCAATACCTGGGTGGCCGCTGTCGCGACCTCGGGGGTGATCCTGTCGGCGGCCTATGCCCTTTATCTGTATCGCCGTGTCGTGTTCGGCGATCTGATCAAGGAGGCGCTGAAATCCATCACCGACATGACCGCACGCGAAAAGGCGATCTTTGCCCCGCTTGTGGTGATGACCCTGCTTCTGGGCGTGTATCCTTCGCTGGTGACCGACATGATCGGGCCTTCGGTGGAACAGCTTGTGACCGAATACCACGCTGCCATCCCCGCGCCGACCGGCGTGGCGGAAGCGGCAACGCACTGAGGGCCGAAAGATGACTGGTTCCGATTTCAACATCGTTCTGCCCGAGGTTGCACTGGCGCTTTACGCCATGGCTGCCCTGCTGTTCGGCGTATATACCTCCAAGGACAAGGCCACTGGCCTGCTGACCTGGTCCACCGCTGTGGTCTTTGCGGTGATTGCCGCCTGGATCGCGCTTGGCGGTGGTGGCGAACGTGCGGCCTTTGGCGGCATGTTCATCGACGATCCCTTTGCCCGCTTCTCCAAGGTCACGGTTCTGCTGTCGGCGGCCATCGTTCTGGTGATGAGCGAGGATTACATGCAGCGCCGGGGTCTGGCGCGGTTCGAATATCCCATCCTGGTGGCCCTGTCCGTTGTCGGCATGATGATGATGGTTTCGGCGGGCGATCTGATGGCGCTGTATGTCGGGCTGGAACTGCAGTCGCTGGCGCTTTACGTTCTCGCCTCGATCCGCCGTGACAGCGCGAAATCCACCGAGGCCGGCCTGAAATACTTCGTTCTCGGCTCCATGTCCTCGGGTCTGCTGCTGTACGGGGCTTCGCTGACCTATGGCTATGCGGGCACCACGCTGTTCTCGGGCATCCTTTCCACGCTGGGCGATGGCGTTCCGCTGGGCCTGCTGTTCGGTCTGGTGTTCATGCTGTCCGGTCTGGCCTTCAAGGTGTCTGCCGCGCCGTTCCACATGTGGACGCCGGATGTGTACGAAGGCTCGCCCACCCCGGTGACGGCGTTCTTCGCCACGGCGCCCAAGGTGGCGGCCATGGCCCTGTTCGCCCGCTTGGCGCATGATGCCTTCGGCACCATCAGCGGTGACTGGCAACAGGTGATCGCGGTCATGTCGCTGCTGTCGATGTTCATCGGCGCTGTGGCGGCGATCGGGCAGAAAGACATCAAGCGCCTGATGGCCTATTCTTCCATCGCGCATATGGGCTATGCCCTGCTTGGCCTTGCGGCGGGCACGAGCCTGGGTGTGCAGGCGATGCTGATCTACATGGCGATCTACGTCACCATGAACATCGGCACCTTTGCCTTCATCCTGTCGCTGGAAAAAGACGGCAAGCCTGTCACCTCGATTGACGCGCTGAACATGCTGTCCAAGCGCGATCCGATGAAGGCCTATGCCGTGCTGGTGCTGATGTTCAGCCTGGCGGGTGTGCCGCCCTTCATTGGCTTCTTCGCCAAATATGCCGTGTGGCAGGCCGCTGTCGGCGCCGGGCTGACCTGGCTGGTGATCGCCAGTGCCGTGGCTTCGGCCATCGGGGCCTTCTATTACCTGCGCATCGTCTATTTCATGTTCTTCGGCAAGGAAACCGATGGCGTGGAAAGCCGGATGAGCGCGGTTCAATGGGTGTCCTTCGTGGCAGCCGTGCTGGTCGTGACCTTCGGTGCGGCGGTGCAGCTGCTGGGTATCGAAGGCTGGGCGGCAGTGGCGGCGGAAGCCCTTGTTCGCTGATCCTGTCTGGCCCGAAGGCGTGGCCAGACACGCGCTGCCCTCGGTCGATAGCACCAATGCCTATGCGGCATCCCTCGCGCCGGGCCTTTCAGGTCCGGCGTGGGTCGTTGCGGGTGAACAGACCGCCGGGCGCGGGCGACGGGGCAGGCCGTGGAACAGCCCGCGGGGCAACTTTTACGGCAGCTTTGTCATGAAACCGGAGGGCGCGCCGGATATGGCCGCGCTGCGCAGCTTTACCGCCGCCCTTGCGCTGCATGATGCCTGCGTGGGCCTGACCGGCCTGCCGCAAGCCTTTGCCCTGAAATGGCCGAATGATGTGCTGCTGAACGGCGGCAAGCTGGCGGGCATCCTGCTGGAAAGCAGCGGTGCCGCGGGCCGGGTATCGCATCTGGTGATCGGCATCGGGGTCAACCTGATCGCCGCCCCCCCGGTCGAAGCGGTGGAACCTGGCGCGGTGCCGCCGGTCAGCCTGCTGGCCGAAACCGGGCTGCGGGTGACGCCCGAAACCTTCCTGACGCATCTGGCCGCCGCCTTTGCCCATTGGGAGGCCCGGTTCACCGCCGAGGGGTTTGCGCCGCTGCGCGACGCCTGGCTGGATCGTGCGGCGCGGCTGGGCGAACGCATCCGCGCCCGCACCGGCACCTCTGAACGCCAGGGCATCTTTGAAACCATTGACGCCACCGGCGCGCTGGTCCTGAACATCGACGGACGGCGGGAGGCCATTCCCGCTGCCGAGGTCTTTTTCTGAAAGGCTTGGCCCATGCTGCTTGCCATCGACTGCGGCAATACCAACACTGTATTTTCGATCTGGGATGGTGCGGCCTTCCGCGCCACCTGGCGCATCGCGACCGATCACAAGCGCACGGCGGATGAATATTTCGTCTGGCTGTCCTCGCTGATGATGCTGACCAAGACCGAAGCGCAGATCACCGAAGCCATCATTTCCAGCACGGTGCCGCGCGTGGTGTTCAACCTGCGCGTGCTGTGCAACCGCTATTTCGATTGCCGCCCGATCGTGGTGGGCAAGCCGGAATGTGCGCTGCCCGTCGATCCGCGGGTGGATCAGGGCACCACCGTCGGCCCTGACCGGCTGGTGAACACGGTCGCGGGGTTTGACCGGCATGGCGGCAATCTGATCGTGGTGGATTTCGGCACCGCCACCACCTTCGATGTGGTGGATACCGACGGCGCCTATATCGGCGGGGTGATCGCCCCCGGCGTCAACCTCAGCCTGGAGGCGTTGCACATGGCCGCCGCCGCCTTGCCGCATATCGACATCGCCCGCCCGGCCAGTGCCATCGGCACGAATACGGTGGCCTGTATGCAATCTGGCGTGTATTGGGGGTATATCGGGCTTGTCGAGGGCATCGTGAGGCAAATCCGCGCAGAGCGCGTGATGCCGATGAAAGTCATCGCAACCGGGGGGCTTGCCCCCTTGTTCCAGCAAGGAACCGCGCTATTCGATTCGGTGGAAGATGATCTGACGATGCACGGCCTCGTTCTCATCCACCGCCACAACAAGGAACTGGAAACCGCATGAGCACCAACCGCCTGATCTATCTGCCCCTTGGCGGCGCCGGCGAGATCGGCATGAACGCCTATGTCTATGGTTACGGGCCGGAAGATCGGGAACGGCTGATCGTCGTGGATCTGGGCGTGACCTTCGGGGATATGGAATCCTCGCCCGGGATCGACCTCATCATGGCGGATATGCGCTGGCTGGTCGAACGGGCCGACCGGATCGAGGCGATCTTCATTACCCATGCCCATGAAGATCATATCGGCGCGCTGGGGCATCTGTGGCCCATGCTGCAGAAGCGGGTCTATGCCCGCCGCTTTACCGCCGCCATCGGCCGTCTGAAATTTGAAGAACAGGGCCATCCGCTGGAAATGATCCAGACGGTGGAACCGCGCCCTGCCGTGATCGAGGCAGGCCCGTTCAAGGTGCAGTTCGTGCCGGTGGCCCATTCGATCCCTGAAAGCTCTGCCCTGGTGATCGACACGCCTGCGGGCCGGATCGTGCATTCAGGGGATTTCAAGCTGGATGCCTCACCCATCGTGGGCGAGCCGTGGTCCGAAGAAACCTTCCGCCAGATCGCGGCAGAACGCCCGGTCAAGGTGCTGATGTGTGACAGCACGAACGTCTTCACCCCGCATCCGGGCCGGTCAGAGGCCACTTTGGCCGATCCGATCCACGGGCTGATCGCCAATGCCGGCGGCATGGTTGTGGCAACCACCTTTGCTTCGAATGTGGCGCGGCTGAAAACCCTGGCCGAGGCCGGGCGTGCGGCGGGCCGCACCGTCTGCCTTCTGGGGCGGGCGATGCAGCGCATGGTCAAGGTGGCGGGGGAAACCGGCGTGCTGACCGGCTTCCCGCCCACCGTGCCGGTGGAACAGGCGGCCGAGATTTCGCGGCAGAACCTGATGCTGATCGTCACCGGCAGCCAGGGCGAACGCCGCGCCGCCACCGCGCAGCTGAGCCGGGGCAAATATCTGGGGATGGAGATGAAAGAGGGCGACATGTTCCTGTTTTCATCCAAAACCATTCCGGGCAACGAACGCGGTGTGCTGCGCATCTGGAACGCACTGTCGGAAATGGGCGTCGATGTGGTGGATGACACCAATGGGCGCTACCATGTGTCGGGCCATGCCAACCGCCCGGATCTGGAAAAGATGCACGAGGTTCTGCAGCCCAAGATCCTGATCCCGATGCATGGCGAACACCGCCATCTGCGCGAACATGCCAAACTGGGCGCGGCGCGTGGCATCGCGACCGAAGTTGCGACCAACGGCATGATGATTGATCTGACCGGCGATGTGCCCGAAGTGGCCGAATATATCGACACCGGCCGGGTTTATCTGGATGGGTCCACGCTGATCGGGGCGATGGATGGTGTGGTGCGCGACCGTATCCGCATGGCGCTGAACGGCCATGCCGTGGCGACCGTCATCCTGGATGAACAGGACGAGCCGCTCGGCGAAGCCTGGGTGGAGCTGATGGGCCTGCCCACCGCCGGTAAACGCGGCACCGCTTTGGCCGAGATGATGGAGGCGGGGGTGAACGATCTGCTGGCCACCGCCCCGGTCAAGGTGCTGCGCGATGATGACAAGCTGGAAGAGGCCATCCGCCGCGTGCTGCGTCAGGTGGCAATCGAGGAAATCGGCAAGAAGCCGGAAACCACGATCATCGTCTCCCGCCTGATCGAGGAATAAGGATCAGGGCGTGGCGGCTGCCGCCACGCCCTGTTTCGGCAGGGTCCAGATCCTGCCCGCATCCAGTGTCTGCCAGTCGCCCGCGTGGCCATCGGGCCAGATCACCCGCACCTCGGCCCTGTCGGCCGCACCAAGCCCGAAGTGATGCGGCACCATCTGCCCCGAGGCATGGCCGCCGCCCAGCGTGATTTCCCGCCGTTGCAGCCCTGCCTCTGTCCGCAGCTCTACCCAGCCATTGACCGCATGGCGGTTGGGCGCGGGCTGTTCCGGGGCAATGGCGATCCAGTTGCCCGGGGCATCCGTGCCCAGATTGCGCCAGATCTCTGACGGCACATTGCGGTTCACCGCCACGATATCCAGCCAGCCATCACCGTTCAGATCCACCACCGCCCCGCCGCGGGCAGGCTGCATCGAGGCGACGCCCGCCTTGTCGCCCGCCTCGGCAAAGCTGCCATCGGCGCGCTGCAGCAGCAGGTTGTTGGGGTCATCCATCGCGAAATCCGGCATGGCCGACACATTGCCCTTGGCGATGAACAGATCAGCGCGGGTATCATTGTTCACATCCTCGAACTGCACATGCCAGGCGGTGGAGGGCCGCACATCGCCCCCGGTGTAGGGCCGCTGCGCATGGGCCCCCAGGGAAAAGGCGATATCGGCATAACGGGGCAGCACCGGCCCTTCGCCGGGGGGCTGCAGCTTCTGCAGCTTGTTATCGGCCATCGAGGTCAGGAAAAACTCGGGGTAGCCATCGGCGTCAAGATCGCGCGAGGCGATGCCCATCCCCCAGATGCGCAGCCTTTGCCAGCCTTCGGCTTCGGTATACAGGCGCGGCGGCTTTCCCGGTTCCAGATGCCACAGCTGTTCTTGCCCGCCCTTGTAATATTCGCGGTCGTTCGACACGCGCAGGGCCGGGCGGCCACTGGCGTTCCAGTCGGTGAACAGCAGCGACAAGGCGCAGAAGCTGGGCGTCAGCGGCAGCCGCGGGGCATAACCTGCGCCCGCAGGCCGATGCAGCCAGTTGTCGGTGCAGCTGCCCCAGGGAAAGGCATCCTGCGTCCGGTCGATATAATTGCCGATGGCCAGGGTGGGCAGGCTTTGGCCCGGCTCCCATGTGGCGGCAAAGGCGGTGGACCAGCCATCGCCACCATCGAACCCCAGCGCCTCGTTCGCGCGTTCGAACCGGCAATCGCCCAGGCCGCGCATCAGCAGGTTTTCCCCCACGCGCAGAATGGCCAGATCGGTGATCCCGTCATCGTCAAAATCCAGCGGCCAGATCCCGGCCGCCCCGGCGCCCTCGATCCCACTTTGCACGCGGGTAAAGCGCAGCGCACCGCCCTTTGCGCTGTCATTGCGCCACAGCGTGCTGTACGAGGTGCCGCCGGTAAAGGCCAGATCAGGCAACCCGTCGCCCGAACAATCGAAGGCGGCCACACCGCCGCCCACCATGAATTCCCAGTCGCCGGTAAAGCTGTGCGCCAGCCCCGCCGCTTCGGTTTCGGCGGCAAAGCGCGGCACGGCGGGTTCATCGGCCAGTGCGGGGGTGGCAATGACCGTCAGCGCAAGGAGCAGCCTCATTCCAGTGTCTCCAGCCGGTTGGCATGGGTGGCGATACAGGCGCCCTGCGCCAGACCGCGGTCGATGGCGGCGCGGAAATGGATGCCGCCATACAGCCGCGAGATCGCCGCCTCTTCCGCTGCTGCGGCAAAGCTGGTGAAATGGCGCACAGGCAGGCCATCCGCCTCGTGGGTAGCATCGTCAAAGCTGTGGTTTTCGCCAAATAGCGCCGTCAGAATACCGGCCGCCGCCCCCGATTGGGTGCTGTGCCCCGAGGGGTATTCGGGGAAGGGCGGGGTAATCAGGATGGGTTGCCAGCCCGGGTCGATCACACGCCGGATATAGGTGACAGGGCGCACCAGATCATATTCGAATTTCGTATGCCAGCAGCCGATGAACGCATCCGCGATGCCGATGCCCAGCCGCGCCAGCGCATCGGCGCGGCGGTCCACTGGCCAGTCTGCCCGCTCCATCTCATCCAGCAGGATGGAAACCCAATGGCCGGGCGGCGTGGGCGACAGCATCGGATCATCCGACCAGAACCGCGCGATCAGCTTTTGTTCGTCTGTCAGGCTGCGCGAGGTGTCATAAACCTCCTGCGCCTCGGTGCGGAAGGCGGAACCCGCTTCCTCGCTATAGGCCGGGGGCGGCGGCAGCGGGCAGGCATTGCCCATCGGCATGGCAAAGGGGCGGTTCTTGCCCCAGGCCGGCAACAACGGTGCCTGCTGCTGCACGATCGTCGAGGTGGGCACCCAGAATTCCGGGCCGGATTTCGGCAGGTATTCCATGGGAAAGCCCATGTTTTCCACCAAAGCACCGCCATCGCCCTGCGACCACTCGATGATATGTGCCGCCACGGCGGCCCCATGCGCCAGGCTGCGCGCCGCCACCTCGGGCGGCAGTTCCGCGGCAAGCCTTGCGGCGGTCTTGTCTGTCATCGCCTGCATGGCCCGCTGGCCGGTGGGGCCGGTGTTGCCAAAGAAATACTGCACCGAAGCCGCCATGGCCCCGTGCATCGCCAATACCGGGTCGATATCGGCCGGGGCGGCGGGGGGCGGCATGTCAAGCCCGTTCAGCTGGCCGGACAGGCTGCGCCCGCCCGACAGGCCTGCCACCAGCTCCCATGCGGTGACGCCGACATAGCCAAAGGCGCGGCTGGCCACGGGTGGCGAATAGGTGGGGGTATGGCGCACCAGTTCCAGCACCAGCCGGTGCCATGTCGTCAGCACTTCCGCTCCATCTGCGCCCCGGTCCTGGGCCTGCACGGGCCAGCCTGCACCGGCGATCACCAGACAGAGGATGGCAAGAAAGTGACGCATGGAAATGCCCCTGCTGATTGCGCTAACGGCCAAGATTGCCGCCAGAACAGGCAGAGGTCAAACACCCTGTGCGGAAATCCCTGGAAAAAGTGCTAGCCGATCCGCGCCAGCGCGGGCTTCGGCGCCGCGCAGAACATTTCATAGACCATGCCGATGGCCGTGGCCACCTTGGGATCCTGGATCGAGTAATACATCACCTTGCCCTCGCGCCGGCAGCCCACCAGCCCCTCCAGCCGCAGCCGGGCCAGTTGCTGGCTGACCGCCGCCTGCCGCGAGGACAGCAGGTTTTCCAGTTCGGTCACCGATTTCTCGCCCGATTGCAGATGGCACAGGATCATCAGCCGCCCCTCATGTGCCAGCGCCTTCAGAAAACCGGCGGCCGCCGTGGCCTGAACCATCATGTCTTCGGCGGAAAGCGTGGTGCAAGGCTCTGCCTCCTCCTCTGTCAGAAGGGCAGGTGCTGTCTGCTTTGGGGTCATTCTGTCTGCTGTCATCACCGGCGCAATCAAAAGAGGAGGGGAGAAAAGGGGCGGGGGCGCATCACGGGCAGCACCATCCGGGAAGGGACATATCTGAATATAAAGGTAACGGGGGCCGTTTTCAAATACCGCCTTCAGCCACCATGGACAAAGCCGCCATAGGCCCCCTGGCTGAACACCAGCGGCGCCCCGTCGCGCAGCGCAAGCCGGGTGACGCGCCCGAGGATGATCAGATGATCGCCGCCATCATGGGTGGCGTGCTGGCGGCAATCGAATCGTGCCAGCGCATCGGGCAAGACCGGCACGCCTTCGGGCGTCAGATCATGCGCCAGCCCGTCAAAGCCGGTGCCGCGCCGCGAAAACCGCTGGATCAGATCGAAATGTTCCAGCCCCAGGATATGGATGCTGTAATCCTGCGCCGCCGCAAATGCCGCAAACCGGCTGGACGCCCGCGCCGGCGACCACAAGACCAGCGGCGGGTCCAGCGACACCGAGGCAAAGCTGTTGGCCACAAACCCCATCGGCCCGGCTATGGTGACCAGCGTTATGCCGGTGGCAAACCGGCCCAACGCATCCCGGAAATCGCGCTCTGCCACGGCATCGGCCATTCTGATGGTATCCTTCATGATGCGCCTTTCCCGTGCAGGTCTGCGGCACTTTGTCCTGCGTGGGGATATAGCGTCATTTCCGCCAAGTCGAGCCTGCCAACCCTGCCTGTCGGGCAAACCTGCCCGGCCAACGACAGCTGAGGTCGCCTGCTGACATTCCGCCGTCATGCGGATCGGCTAGCCCTGAGACAAATCGAGGAGACCGCCATGACCCAGCGCCTGTCCGCCTTCACCGCCCCCGGCCGCTTCTGGCGCGGCAATCTGCATACCCATTCCAACATCTCGGACGGGGTGCTGACCCCTGAAGAGGTCTGCCGCCGCTATCAGGCCGAAGGCTATGATTTTCTGGCGCTGACAGATCATTTCGTGGGCCTTTATGGCTATCCCGTGGTGGATACCCGGCCGTTCCGGGCCGAAGGCTTTACCACCCTTCTCGGCGCAGAGCTTCATTCCGGCCCGATGGCCAATGGCGAGCTGTGGCATATTCTGGCGGTGGGCCTGCCCGAAGATTTCGCCCGGCCGCAGGCGCCCGATTTCAGCGTTTATCCCGATATGGAAAGCGGCCCCGATATCGCCGCCCGGGCCGTGGCGGCCGGGGCTTTCGTGGCCATCGCGCATCCGCAATGGTCTGGCCTGACGCTGGCCGATGCGCGCAGCATCACCGCCGCCCATGCGGTTGAAATCTACAACCACGGCTGTGCCACCGGCTGTGACCGGCCGGATGGGTTCGCCATTGCCGATCTGCTGCTGACCGAAGGCCGCGCGCTGACCGTGATCGCCACCGATGATGCGCATTTCAGCGAGCCCGATCATTTCGGCGGCTGGGTGATGGTGAAATCACAGGCCAACACGCCCGATGCCCTGCTGGCCGCGCTGAAGGCCGGGGCGTTCTATTCCAGCCAGGGGCCGGAACTGCGCGATGTGGTGATCGAAGATGACCGTGTCATCATCGAAAGCTCTGCCGTGGTCGCCGCCATGGTGCAGGGCGCGGGCACGGCGGCCAAGGCGGTGCATGGGCACAGCATGACCCGCTGTGAAATCCCGCTGGCCCGGTTCGACGCTTCGCCCTGGCTTCGGGTTACGGTGGTCGATGCCGCCGGGCGGCGCGCCTGGTCCAACCCGGTGTTCCGCTGACCCGGTGTTCCGCTGATTACCGCCCCAGATCGACCAGCCGCAGATAGGGCCGTGCCTTTGCCGTTTCCTTGACGGCAAAGACATCGG
>Ga0154534_1199_pt5 | contig 20388 bp, 24 predicted proteins | sample RifGroF1_FD_105677 | JGI IMG/M metagenome (GOLD analysis project Ga0154534, IMG submission 105677) | Rhodobacteraceae bacterium GWF1_65_7 | reverse complement strand
AGATACAGGCTTGCCCATTCGCCATAGATCAGCGGGTATTTGGCTGCGGTAGCGGGGTCAGCCACGGCAGCCGTGGTGAATGGCACCTGATTGGTGGCTTCAACGCGCTGATTGTGGAACAGTTCAGCCTGGGTGTAGATATGCGCGTCCGTATCTTTCAGTTTCCGCGCCGCGTTCATCACCCGCGGGTTGGTCAGAAAGGCCGTGGTGCCGGTCACATCGTCCAATTCCAACGCCGAAATTAGATCCGAAGTGAGGTCCGACGACAGGGCAGCATTCGCCAGCTGAACCACATCGTCACTGGACAGGATGCCCACCGGCTCGTTGGCACCGCCGCCCATGATTGCGGCTGCATCCATACGCTGCGACAGCAGGAAGGCCAGATCGGCGCGCAGGAGCGGTTCCAGCGCGGCCTGGGATTGCAGCAGCATACGCCGGCTGATCTCATATTCCGCCGCAACCGTCTTCGGCCCCATGCTGGTTTTCGAGAAACCGGCATCGGACCGGGTGCTGGTCGTGTGTTCCGCAATCCAGTGCGCCGAACCCGATTGCGCCAGGCGCGGCAGATCCAGATTGCCGGTCAGGCCGCGCAGCACCGTGGCGCCCATGGCCTCGATTTTCAGGCCGGGGCGGCGGCGGTCGGTGATCGGCGCCAGATCGGTGCCCACCAGATTCCCCCCCGGAACGCCCACCGGCGCCGTGGTGGTCAGGGCGCGGGCCTCGAACAGCACTTCGGCGGGAATCATCACCCCGCGCGCTTCGCGCCCGCGCGACAGTTCGGCATGGCATTCGGCTTCCAGCCCGGTCAGGCGGCCCGCCATGCTCTCTGCAACGGCTTTGGCAAACGAATAGCTGCGCAGTTCACGCCGCATTTCGGCACCGCCCACCGGCTCGCCCTGGGCCTCGAACCGTTCGAACTCTGCCAGCCTCTCGGCGTCGCTAATCCTGTTGGACAGGCTGCGCACTTCGGTTTCGAGGGTGTCGAACCGATTGCGCTCGCCCTCGTCCATGTCGCGGTTTGCGGCTTGGGCGGCATTGGTCAGGCCGCGCATTTCCGCAATGCGGGCTGCGCGGGTTTCGCGCAGCGTGTTAAGGGAACTCATCCTTGATTCTCCAAAAGGGTTGAGGGTCGAAGGCTGGAGCGGTGAGGTTTGGCGACTTTGGCCGTTCCAGCCCGGTAAAATCAGCGCGGGCCATAGGCCCGGAGCATTTCCGCTTCGGGATCGCCGCCGATCCGGCGCACGGTCTTTTCGAACACCGCCGTGGCGTCGATCCATACGCCGCCGATCTGGCGCTTGCCCTCATCCTCGCCCGACAGGGCCAGAAACAGGTCGAAGGCGCTTTCGCCGGGGCGCACTGCGATTGCGCGCGACCAGTCGGAACCGGCCACAATCAGTGTGCGGCTGCCCTGCTGGCCGAAGGGCAGGCCGGGCAGCCGCTGCGCGGTGTTGGTGGCATAGGCGAATTGCGAGGCGGCGCGGAACGCCCCCACCAGATCGCGCATCCCGGCGTCGATCAGCGCCTTGACAAAGGCGATGACCAGCAGCGCTTCGAAGCTGAATTTCCGGTGCCGCCCCTGCGATCCGCCGCCCTCGGGCACGGCTTCGCCCATGATGTAGCCGCGTTTGCACCAGTTCTGAATGTCGTTGATGGTAACGCCGGTGATGTCTGCCACCTGGCCGCTGGTGAACTTGTCTTTCCTGACCGTCATGATTGCCTCCATATGGTCTTAAGACACTATATCGGCCTGCGGACAGAAGGTCAAACGAATGTATCAAGGCCCGATCACTTCTCGCGGAACAGCGGCGGGTGATCGTCGCGCCCGGTGGCGGACTGCCAGAGGGCGATCTTCGGCTGGTTTTCCGGGCAGTTGGCTTCTTCGTCATAGCCCGGCCAGTTGCGGCTGAACGCCGGTCCCGAGGCATCCCAGATCACATGCGCCAGCGCGGCGATGCCATCCATAGTTCTGGCGCGGATCGCCATCATGGCGTCAAAGGCGGCATATTCCCGGCGGTTGGCATCCTGACATTCCGGCGTATCCCAATATTCATGGCCGGGCGCATCGCACAGGCTATACCAGTCGCGCTTCGCCTGCCCCCATGCGCGGTAATGGTGCAGGAACTCGGCATCGGCATGGCTGGCGCGGGCGATCAGCGGGGCGGCCAGCAGGCCGGGCGCGGCGAGGATCAGGCGGCGGTTCATGCGCGATCCCCCATCAGGCGTTCGGTTTGGCGCAGGGCGGCGCGCATGTAACTGCGGGCTTCGCGCAGGGGCTGCGGGTAGCCATCCGGGCTTTCGGTCGCGTCCAGCGCCAGGGCAAGGCAATCGTGGATTTCGTGCAGGCGAGCAGAAGGCAAGCCGATAGCGGCTGCCGGAACAGGGTTCGGCATGACAGGCTCCGTTGTCAGGTTTGATCCTTCTGGTATAAAAAGAGATACCAGAAGGCTTGTCAATCCTTTTGGTATCTCTTGTGATGCTAGGAGTATCAATGACGGCTGGACAGATACGAGCAGCACGGGCACTGATCGGGATGACACAAGCCGAACTGGCAGAAGCGTCTGGAGTATCCTTGCCCACGATCAAGCGTATTGAGACTGGTGCCGATGCAAAGGTTTCGACGGTTGAAGCGTTGCGGTCCGCTCTCGCGACTGCGGGTGTTGAGTTTCTCCCCGAGAATGGTGGCGGTGTGGGTGTGAGGCTTAAAAAGGGTAGCTCTTGACCGAATCGGATTGATTGGGCAAAGATCCCCAAGAACATTGAGGGAACAAAAATGGCAACTTATGCAGTAACCTTTCGTATTTCCGCTAAGACAGTTAACGGAAAAACCTACATTGAACGGTATTCTAGCTTTATGGAAAAGTTGTATTCAAAAAGCGGATACTGGGAGGAAACTACGTCCTTCGCACTGACAATTTCCGACAAATCAACTCAGGCACTTGTCAGGCATCTCTCGCAAGATTTGAGCGCAACGGAAGATTTGGTAGTGGCTTTTGATCCAAGTGACATGTCGTCGGCATACTTTGGAAATCTCGAACATAAGGACGTGCTTGCGTCATTCTTCAATACTTGCACAAAGGTCTAACTTCACCCGATCAACTCCGCCAGACACGCCGGAAGCTGATCCTCCGTCATCTTCCCAGACGCCGCCAGCGCCATAGCCAGCGCCACCATGCCGTCAATCCGGCCCGTGCTCTTATGCTTGGCCAGCTTGCGGTTCCCCGCCGCGTCCCGTTCAATAACTGCATTGCTGGCGCACATGGTCAGGATCGGGTTGCCGCCATGGCGCAGCTTGCCTTCGGCCACCAGCCGTTCCAGCGTGTCGATGGCCGGGGCCATGTCGCGGAAGCCCTGGCCGAATTCGCGCAGCGGCAGCTCGGCGCCGATATTCGCCAGCTCGCGTTTCAGATCCTCGATGCGCCAGCGGTCATAGGCCAGCCCTTGCAGATCGTATTCCGCCGCCGCCTCGGCAATATCCTGCGCCACGAAAGACGGATCGACCACCGCGCCGGGAATGGCCGTCAGGTGCCCTTGCCGCGCCCAGACGTCATAGGGCACCCGGTCGGCTTCGGCCTTTTCGCGCAGGCCCGCTTCGGGCAGGTAGAAGCGCGGCAGCACATCGAACCCGCCTGCGTCATCGGGAAAGACCAGCACAAAGGCCGTCAGGTCGCGGCTGGCTGACAGGTCCAGCCCGGCAAAGCAGGGGCGGCCGCGCAGATCGGCGCGGGGGGCTGTGCTGTTCATGTCCCATTCCGCCTTGGCGATGAAGCGCACATGGGCGCTGACCCGCTGGTTCAGGATCAGGTTGCGGAAGCTGTGTTCGGCGCTTGGCATCCGCTGCGCCTGCGCCGCCTGGCGCTGCACGTCCGACAGGCTGCGGAAGTCGCCCAGGGCGGGGTTGGCCTTCGCCCAGGTGTCGGGGTGCCACGGGTCATCCTGATCGGTGGCGCCGTAGAAGGTCAGGTGAAAGGCCGGGTCCTCCATCTCGCCCGCGTTCAGGCGCTGGCCGTAATCCACCAGTTCCGACATGATGGCGTGATCGTCGGCAGCCTGGGTGGAGATCACCACCATCAGCGGATTGTCGCGGGCGCCCATGGCGGTATCAAGGGCTTCGTAAAGGTCGCGCTTGGGGGCCTGCCCGAGTTCGTCATAGACGATGAAGGACGGCGAAAGCCCGTGCTTGCCCGCCGCATCGGCAGACAGGGCAGCGAAGATCGACCCCTTGCCGGGGCCTGCCAGCACCTGGATTTCCTTGCGGAACTTGGTCACGTTCACGCGGCCTTCCAGATCGGGCAGTTCGTCCAGGATGGCGACGATTTCATTGAAGGTCTTGCCCGACTGGAAGCGGTCGTTCGCGGCAGCATAGATTTCGCCGCGCTGTTCGGCCTCGGGGCCAAGCAGGTGGCACAGGGCAAGGCCCGCCACCAGCTGCGTCTTGCCGTTCTTGCGGGGCATGGACAGAACCGCAGTGCGCACCGGGCGCCCGCCTTCGTCATCTTCGGCATAGACGGCTTCCAGAAACCGGCGCTGGAAGGGGCGAACGCGCAGCTTCTGTCCGGCCAGCTTGCCCTGGGTGATCGGCAGGTATTCGAGGAAGGCCACCACGCGGTCAACGCGGCTCAGGCCGGGGGCATCCCACGGGGCTGCCTTCTGAATTTGCTCAAGTTCCCCGGGTGCGAACATATCGCGTTGCAGGGTTTCCACCACCTGCAAATGCTTCGGTCTCGCCCCGATCCCACGCTGGCCCATATCTGCTAACCTCTTGTTTCGGCTGGTTGTAATTAAGTCTGCGCCCGTCTTGGGGTATCGGTCCGTGGCCCGGCTTCCCCGTCCTTTGACCGCCCCCCGGCCTTGCGGTGCCAATCGTCGAATGGGTCAATCGGGTTGCCCTCGGCATCGAAGCCCTTGAAGCGACGGCGGAAGGTCTGGCCGCCGGGCCGGTCGAAGCTGGCGGTCTTCTCGTTATGGCAAGACAGGCAGAGCGACAGCAGGCCCGACAGGGCAGGGAAGGGCGATCCGCCTTGCCTGACCGGCTGGAAGTGATCGACGGCCACGGCATCCACGATCAGCCCGCGCCGGGTGCAGATTTCGCAGAGCGGGGTTTCCGCGAGCTTGGCTTCGCGCAGCCGCGCCCATTTCGACGTGTTGTAAGGCCAATGTGCCATCACTGTTCGCCTTTCAGCAGCGCCTTTTTCCAACCTTTGGGCGGTGGCCACTTCACGCCCCAAGCTGCAAGCGTCTCGCGTGTCCAGCCACCTTGCTCTGTCTTTGCCGCTTCGATTTCCTCAATTGTCACCTGCATCTCCTAACTCCTCTGTCTCTGCTCAATGGTGAGGTTCATTGTGACGGGCATAGGGAGACCAGCCCGGGCAAGAATGCCCGAGTTGGTCCCTATCCCGTCAGCGTCTAAGTCCTGCTCAACGGAGCCGGTCCACCGCTTAGGGCGCCCGAGGTCGTATGACCCCGCCTCGGGCTTGCTCGCTACTTAAAGGCGCCGGGTCGGGCACCTGATCCCCCGCTTCGAGCTTTCGGGCTGCGGTTGGCCTATGGGATCGCCCCGTGGCAGGCCGTATCTGTGTTGAACGCCACCGTCTGAACCGTCCAATCAACACAGGTTCACGCGGTCAGGCTGCGCGGTGCCCTCCCTTGCCGGTGTGGGCATTGGCGGGCGCAGGGCGCTCCACCTCGATCAGGCTGGCGCTATCCCCATAGAACAGGGCATCCGTCATGCGGCGCATGATGACCAGTTGCTTGGCCGTGGGTCGCCACCAAGGCTTTTCAGCCTTCTTGGCGATTTCGGCAGCGAACTGTTGATCCCATCCAGAACCGGCGGCTTTCACCACGGCAGACCAGTGGAACAGGCATTCTTCGGCGCAGCGTTCTTTCATGCCGCAGCCCTCCCCGTCACATAGGCGAGGAACCCGGCTTGATCCTTGGGGGGCATGGCCTGAAAGCAGGCGAGGCAATAAGCCTTCACCTCGAACGGGGTGGCCCATGCCGCCCAGTCGCGTGCTTCCTCCATGGCGTTCATCAGCGGCGGGATGGGCGCGCCTTGCCGCAGGCGTTCCAGTTCGTCGGACAGGATCAGCGCGGCGTCCAGCGGGTCGCATTCTCGAATCGCCTGCCGCAGGGCCATTGCCCAGGCGCGGCGATGCCTGTATTCTGCCGCCAGATGTTTCTCGACATCGACATTGGCCCCGGTCGCGCCCGCCAGCGCGCCGGGGTTTTCCATTTCCGGGCGGGCGTTCAGGCAGTCGGAAGTACCGCCCGAACGGGCTTTACAAGAACCTTCTTTGTTCTTGCTATGTTTTTGGTTTGGTCCGCAGTCATTGAAAAGCGCAGGTGATTGATCTGAAACGGAAATTCCCGTTTCGGATAGAGACCTGCACTTTCCCCCCTTTTACCCGCATCCGTCCGCACCCCACTGGGGCGCTTTCTCCTGCATGCCGTCATGCAAAAGGCCCGAACCATGGGTTCGGGCCTTGCAGGGTCAAAGGGGCAGGGGGATCAGAAGCCTGCCTTGATCGCTTCGAATTCCTCGATCATCTTGTTGCGGAAGTCCTGGCTCACCGGGGTCTGCGCGAACAGCGTGGTGGTCACCGGGTCCACGAAACGGGCCTTCAGCGCGTCTTCCGGAACAGTGGCCATGGCCGCGTCGTTCGACAGGGCATAACCCAGACCATCCAGCAGGCCCTGGGCCGATTCCGGCGCCAGCAGGCTGTTGATGAAATCATAGGCCTTGTCTTCCTTGCCGGGGCCGTCCTTGAAGTTCACATAGCCGCAGAACCAGGTCGCGGCCCCTTCAGTCGGCGCCCGTTCAAATCCGACGGGGAAGCCTTCATCCTGCAGCAGCGCCACACCGTCATTCCACGACCAGGCCACCAGAACCTCGCCTGTCGCCATCAGCTGCGACATCTCTGCCGGGTCCGACCAATAGGCGCGCACATTCGGATGCACGCTGCGCAGCCAGTCGGCAGCCGCCTTGAACTGGTCATCCGTCACATTTTCCCAGCTGGTGACGCCGGTGGCCAGGAAGGCCAGCGACCACACATCATCCGTCGAATCGGGCAGCGAGATGCGGCCTGCATATTTCGGATCGGCAAAGACCTGCACCGTCGCCACATCGGCGGCGGGCACTTCCTTGGTGTTATAGGCGGTGGCGGTATAGGCGTAATCGGTCGGGATGAACCAGACGCCCGCATCATCCTTGAAGATCGGCGAATTCAGCATCCGGGGCGCGATATTGGCAAATTCCGGGATCTTGGTGGTATCCCACGGCTCGATCAGATCGGCTTCGCGGTAACGGTTCACCGAAGCGGCGCAGGGGTGGCCGATATCGGCCCGGAACCCCGAAGAGGCCTTCTGGAACGCCTCGTCATCATCCGCAAAGAAGGAATAGGTCGGGGTATCGCCGTTCTTGGCGACATAGCCGCCCAGCACGCCCGCGATATCCCAGCCCGCCCAGTCCAGAATGGTCAGTTCCGGGTCGGCGGCATGGGCGGGAAGGGCGAAGGCCAGCGCAACGCTGGTCAGAAGGGGAAAGCGGATCGACATGTTGCTCCTCGGAGTTGGGTCCGGGCGGGCCTGGCATCCTGGCCGCCATTTGCCGGATGAGGCTAAGCGACAGCCGGGGGAAGGCTCAAGAAAAAATTCCGTCATTCCGGCCAAATCTGCGGAAAGGTTCAGCAATTGCCCGAAACTTCGGCAAGGGCTGCGTGCCCGGCCTTGCGCCATGGCCATGGCCGGGGCAGGATCGCCGCAACCGACACAGCCCGTCGCCCGGAGGTTTGCCGCGATGCCCGCCCTTGATACCGATTTCGTCCGCCGCCAGTTTCCGGCCTTTGCCTCGGTCGCACTGCAGGGGCAGGCCTTCTTTGAAAACGCAGGCGGCTCTTACACGGCAAAGCCGGTGATCGACCGGCTCACCCGGTTTTACCATGACCGCAAGGTGCAGCCCTATGCGCCCTACGAGGCCAGCCAGCTGGGCGGCGCCGAAATGGACGAGGCCCGCGCCCGCCTGTCGGCGCTGATGGGTGTGGACCGTGACGAGCTGTCTTTCGGCCCCTCCACCAGTGCCAATACCTATGTGCTGGCCAATGCGGTGCGCCAGTGGCTGCGTGGCAAACAGGCCGCCATCGTCGTCACCAATCAGGATCACGAGGCCAACAGCGGCGTCTGGCGCCGTCTGGCCGATGAAGGGGTCGAGGTGCGCGAATGGCAGATCGACCCCGATACCGGGCATCTGGATCCCGCCGATCTGGCACTGCTGCTGGAAGACGGCAAGGTAAAGCTGGTGTGTTTTCCGCATTGTTCCAATGTGGTGGCCGAAATCAACCCGGTGGCGGAAATCTGCGCCATGGCAAAGGCGGCGGGGGCCTTCACCTGCGTCGATGGCGTCAGCTATGCGCCGCACGGCTTTCCCGACATGCCGGCCCTGGGGGCGGATGTCTATCTGTTCTCGGCCTACAAGACCTATGGCCCGCACCAGGGCATCATGGTGATCCGCCGCAAATTTGGCGATACCCTGCCCAATCAGGCGCATTTCTTCAACGGTGACACGCTTTACAAACGCTTCACCCCGGCCGGGCCGGATCATGCGCAGGTCGCGGCCTGTGCGGGCATGGCCGATTATCTGGATACACTTTACGCCCATCACTTCGGCGCCACCCCGGCCACGCCGCTGGCCCGCAACGCGGCGGTGCATGATCTGATGCGCGATCACGAAACCCGGCTGTTGCAGCCGCTGCTGGATTATCTGGCCGCCCGCAACGACCTGCGGCTGATCGGCCCGCGCGCCGCCGCAGGCCGGGCGCCCACGGTCGCCGTGGCGCTGGATCGCCCGGCGCTTCCGGTGGCCACCGCGCTGGCACCACTCGGCATCATGGCGGGGGGCGGCGATTTCTACGCCGTGCGCCCGCTGCAGGCCATGGGGGTGGATACCGGCCTTGGGGTGCTGCGGCTCAGCTTCGTGCATTACACCCATCCGCAAGAGGTGACGGCGCTGATCGCCGCACTGGACCGCGTGCTGTGACGCAGCCGGGAAGAGGGCGCCAAACCCCTCTTCCCATCCAACGCCCCCGCGCCTATGGTGACCTCAAAAGGAAGGGGTTCGGAATGGCGCGCTCGATCGAATATGGCAATCTGATGCACCGCGCGATGCGTGGGCTCATTCAATCCGTCCTCAAGGATGTGGCGGATAACGGCCTGCCCGGAAACCACCATTTCTTCATCACCTTCGACACCCAGCACCCCGGCGTCGCCATCGCGGATTGGCTGCACAGCCGCTATCCCGAAGAGATGACGGTGGTGATCCAGCACTGGTTCGAAAACCTCGAAGTCACAGACGAAGGCTTTTCGATCACCCTGAACTTCGGCAATTCGCCGGAACCTCTGGTGATCCCCTTCGACGCTGTGCGCACCTTCGTGGACCCGTCGGTGGAATTCGGGCTGCGGTTCGAAACCCATGATGACGAAGACGACGAAGAAGAGGACGAGGAAGAAGAGGTCGAAGGCGATGATGCGCCCGAAGCCGCTGCCCGCCCTCATGCCGCCGAAGTCGTCAGCCTCGACAAATTCCGCAAGTAGACAACGGTATACCGCCGTATGCTGATTGATTTTCACGCCTCGTCTTCCTAGAAGGGGCGTGACTTTTCATGGAGGCTTGCACATGACCGCCACCCGCATCGAGACAGACAGCTTTGGCCCGCTTGACGTCCCTGCCGACAAATACTGGGGGGCGCAGACACAGCGTTCCATCATCAATTTCCCCATCGGCTGGGAAAAACAGCCCGTCGCCATCGTGCGCGCCCTGGGCGTGATCAAGAAGGCCTGCGCGCTAGTGAACATCGCGCAGGGCGATATTGCGCCGGAGCTGGGCAATGCCATCGCCGCCGCCGCCACCGAGGTGATCGAGGGCAAGTTCGACGACAACTTCCCGCTGGTGGTCTGGCAGACCGGATCGGGCACCCAGTCGAACATGAACGCCAACGAGGTGATCTCGAACCGCGCGATCGAAATGCTGGGCGGTGTCATGGGCTCCAAGAAGCCGGTGCATCCGAATGACCATGTGAACATGGGCCAGTCGTCGAATGATACCTTCCCCACGGCGATGCACGTGGCAATTGGCATGATGGCGCGGGATGTGCTGATCCCGGGGCTGGAAAAGCTGCATGCAGCCCTTGCCGCGAAATCCGAAGAATTCAAGGACATCATCAAGATCGGCCGCACCCATACCCAGGATGCCACGCCGCTCACGCTGGGCCAGGAATTCGGCGGCTACGCCAAGCAGGTGGAAAAGGGCATTGCGCGGGTCAAGATGTGCCTGCCCGACATCTATGAACTGGCACAGGGCGGCACGGCCGTCGGCACCGGGCTGAACACCCGCGTTGGCTGGGATACCCGTGTGGCGGCACAGATCGCCGATATCACCGGCCTGCCCTTCGTCACGGCGCCGAACAAGTTCGAGGCTCTGGCGGCGCATGACGCCATGGTGATGTTCTCGGGCGCGCTGAAAACCGTGGCGGCATCGCTGTTCAAGATCGCCAACGACATGCGGCTGTTGGGCTCTGGCCCGCGCTCCGGTCTGGGCGAGCTGATCCTGCCGGAAAACGAACCGGGCAGCAGCATCATGCCGGGCAAGGTGAACCCGACCCAGGCCGAAGCGCTCACCATGGTCTGCGCCCATGTCATGGGCAATGATGCGGCCATCGGCTTTGCCGGTTCGCAGGGGCATTTCGAACTGAACGTCTACAACCCGATGATGTCCTATAACGTGCTGCAGAGCATGCAGCTTCTGGGCGATGCGGCTGGGTCTTTCACCGATAACATGGTGGTGGGCACCCAGGCCAATGTGGGCCGCATCGACAAGCTGATGAAGGAATCGCTGATGCTGGTGACGGCACTGGCCCCGACCATCGGCTATGACGCGGCCACCAAAGTGGCGAAGACCGCCCACAAGAACGGCACGACCCTGAAGGAAGAGGCGATCGCGCTGGGCTATGTGGACGAAGAAACCTTCGATCGCGTGGTGCGCCCGGAAGACATGATCAGCCCGAAAGGCTGAACCATGGCCGAGCCGGTCAATCTGAACCGCTTCCGCAAGGACAAGGCGCGCGTCGAGGCGCGCGCCCGGGCCGATGCCAATGCGGTGAAATTCGGCCGGACCAAGGAACAGAAGGCGCGCGAGGCGGCAGATGCCGCCCGCGCCCGTGCCGAACTGGATGGCAAGCAGCGCGAGAACGACGCGGATTAACCCACGCTTAACCCGGTTGGGCCAGGATGCGGGCGGAGGTGCGCCATGCCCGTTCCCGCCTGCCTGCCCCCGGATCGCTGGTTGATCCAGCTGTTTTCTGCCCGCGCCGCTGCCGAAGGCGGCATCCTGCGCCGCAGCGTCGCCGATGTGGATCGGCTTGTGGGGCGTGACCGTTTCCTGTGGGAAATCCGCCGCCGCGGCTTTCGTGTGGTCGAAAATGCCGGGCAATTCGTGATCTTCTGCAATGCCGAACCCGTGCGGCTCTTGCCTTAGACCGGTGGTTGCAGGCAAATTTCTTGCAAGAAATTTGCAAATCTTTTCAAAAAGATTTGCCGCCAGCCCCGAGGTTCCGCCATGTCTGCCCGCCCTGCCAAACATTCGCTGACGCTGCGCGGGCATCGCACCAGCGTTTCGCTGGAAGAGCCGTTCTGGAACGGCTTCCGCGCACTGGCCACGGCCCGCGGGATGGGCCTGAACGAGCTGGCGGCAGAAATCGACGTGGGCCGCGACGAGGATGTGGGGCTGGCCTCTGCCATCCGGCTGGCCGTGCTGCGGTTTTATCAGGAGAACAGATAGGGGCAGGAAAACAGATAGGGGCGTTCCGCCCCTCTGCGCGCCAGAGGCGCACATTCACCCCGAGGATATTTGCACCAAGGTAAAAGATCAGGTGATCTGCTTGCGGGTCTTCTGCGTATATGCCTCTGTTCGAACAGGATTTTCCACACGATGACCGACAAGCCGCTTTTGCTTTGGTTCCGCCGCGATCTGCGGCTGGCCGACCAGCCCATGGTGCAGGCCGCTGCGGCAAGCGGGCGCCCGCTGATCCCGGTCTTCATCCTGGATCCGGAGACCGAGGCCATCGGGGCTGCGGCGCGTTGGCGTCTGGGTCTGGCGATTGCCGAGTTTGCCCGGCAGCTGCAGGCCCTGGGCAGCCGTCTGATCCTGCGGCGCGGGGTTGCGGCTGAGGTGCTGGCGGATCTGATCCGCGAGACCGGGGCGGAAGGCGTGCATTGGTCGCGGCTTTACGACCCGGCAACACGGGGGCGCGATATCGCGGTGAAGGCGGGGTTGAAGGCACGCGGGCTGCAGGCCATCAGCCATCCGGGTTTTCTGCTGCACGAACCCTGGGCGGTCGAAACCGGCGAGGGCAGCTTTTACCGCGTCTACACCCCGTTCTGGAAAGCGGTTCGCAACCGCGAAATTGCGCCCGTTTTGCCCGCGCCCACGGCTTTGCGCCCGCCTGCCGACTGGCCCGCATCGGACCGGCTGGAAGATTGGCAGCTTGGGGCGGCGATGCGGCGGGGCGCTGCGGTCTGCCAGCCGTTTCAGGCGGTGGGAGAGCAGGCGGCGCAGCAGCGTCTGGCCAGTTTTCTGGCGCAGAAGGTGGGCGCCTATCGGGAGGCGCGCGATTTTCCGGGCGAAGATGCCACCTCGCGCCTGTCCGAAAACCTGACCTATGGCGAAATCTCGCCCCGGCAGATCTGGCACGCAGGCTGGCGCGCGCTGCAGGAGGGGGCGGCGGGGGCCGAGCATTTCCTGAAGGAGCTGGTCTGGCGCGAATTTGCCTGGCATCTGCTGCATCACACCCCGCATATGGCCACGGCCAACTGGCGCGACAGCTGGGATGGCTTTCCCTGGCGCGGTGACAATGCCGATGCCGAGTGCTGGCGCCGCGGTCTGACCGGCGAGCCTTTCGTGGATGCGGCGATGCGCGAAATGTATGTGACGGGGACAATGCACAACCGCGCCCGCATGATTGCGGCCAGCTATCTGACCAAGCATCTGATGACGGATTGGCGCGTCGGGCTGGACTGGTTCGCCGATTGCCTGACGGATTGGGATCCTGCGGCCAATGCCATGGGCTGGCAATGGGTGGCCGGGTCGGGCCCGGATGCGGCGCCCTATTTCCGCATCTTCAACCCGGCCGGGCAGGCCGAGAAATTCGATTCTTCCGGGGCTTACCGGCATCGCTTCATCGCCGAAGGGCAGCGCCATCCGCATCGGGATGCGCTGGCCTATTTTCAGGCCGTGCCGCAATCCTGGCAGATTGCGCCGGATCGGCCCTATCCGAAGCCGGTTGTCGCGCTGGCAGAGGGCCGTGCGCGTGCCTTGGCGGCCTATGCGGCACGAAAGGCTTGAGCCGGAGCGCAGCTTCGGGAATCATCACCAAAAACACCGGGGAGGTGTAATACCATGACCATAGTGACCACGACCAAGGGTCAGGCCGATCTCCCGCGCTACTTTGCGCAGGTGCTGAAGGTGCTGGAAAAGCTGCAACTGGGGCGGCTGGATTTCGTTCTGCCGGACGGGCGGCGGTTCCGGGCCGAAGGCCGCGAGCCGGGGCCTGCGGCCGAAATCCTGGTGAAGAACGCGGATGTCTTTTCGCGGCTGATCCGCGAGGGGGATCTGGGCTTCTGCGATGCCTATCTGGATGGCGATTGGGATACGCCCGATCTGCAGGCCTTCATGGATCTGGTGCAGGCGCCGCAGAACAACGGGGTGAATGATGGCTTCCCCGGCCTTGGTCTGGTGCGCGCCTACGAGCGGATGCGGCACTGGCTGCGGTCGAACAACCGCAGGCAGGCGCGCAAGAATATCTCGTATCACTATGATCTTGGGAACGAATTCTACGGCTTGTGGCTGGACGAGACGATGACCTATTCCAGCGCGCTGTTCCGCAGCGGGCAGGAAAGCCTGGAGGCAGCGCAGATTGCTAAATACGCCTCGATGGTGGACCAGATGGGGGCGCGGCCGGGGGATCATGTGCTGGAAATCGGCTGCGGCTGGGGCGGCTTTGCCGAATATGCGGCGGCAGAACGCGGGCTGCGGGTGACCGGGCTGACGATTTCGCAGGAACAGCATGATTTTGCGCGCGACCGGATCGCAAAGGCCGGTCTGGCCGACCGGGTGGAGATCAAGCTGCAGGATTACCGCGATGAACGCGGCCGTTACGATGGCATCGCCTCGATCGAGATGTTCGAGGCGGTGGGTGAAAAATACTGGCCGGTCTATTTCGAGGCGCTGCACAATTGCCTGAACCCGGGTGCGGCGGCCACCCTGCAGATCATCACCGTGCCGGATCACCGGTTCGAGGCCTATCGGAAAACGGTTGATTTCATTCAGAAATACATCTTCCCGGGCGGGATGCTGCCTTCGCCCGGCGCCTTGCGGCGCGAGGTGGAATCGGCGGGGCTGCGGTTGAAAGGCTCCATCGAGTTTGGTGAAAGCTACAGCCAGACCCTGCGGCGCTGGCATGATGTGTTCAACGACCGCTGGCCCGAGGTGCAGCGGCTGGGCTTTGATGCGCGCTTTCGCCGGATGTGGAATTTCTACCTGACCTCTTGCGCCGGGGCCTTTCACGGCGGAAACTGCGATGTGACGCAGATCACGGTGACGCGGCCCGGATAAGGCCGCGCGGAAGGCAGGACAGGCAATGCCGACGGCAGGCAAGCTCGTGGCAGCGCTGCTTTTTGCAGCGCTCGCATATCTAACGGCTGAGGTTTTCAAACCGGGGATGCCGCAGGGCACGTCCTTTGGCGCCTTCAGCTGGATCTGCGCGGGCATTGGCGGGTTGTGTGGCTGGCTTGTCATGGGGCCGCGCAGCGGGCTGGCATTTGCCGGGCTGGTTTCGGCGGGATTGCAGACCGCCTTGATGATGGCCTTTGCGGCGCTGGCCGGATTTTCCATTGAAATCATGGTGGGGCGGGCGTTTCGGCGGTTGTATGACGGGCCGGCAGAGGCGGTTCTGGGGGTGTTCGAGGTCATGCTGCAGCATGGCCGCTTGATGCTGACGCCCGAGGTTCTGGCGGCGCTGCTGATCGGCGGGCCGGTATGTGGCGTGCTGGCCGGGGTGGTCGGGAAACGGTGGTCATGAAAAATATCTTCTTTTACGGCACCCTGCGGCACGCGCCGCATCTGACGGCTGTGCTGGGCCGCTTGGCCGAAACCGTCCCGGCGCAGATGTCGGATCATGCGCTGCTGCGGGCGGCGGGCGGCAGCTGGCCGGTTCTGCAGCCGGCGCCCGGGCAAAGCGCCGAGGGTCTGCTGCTGCGCGGCGCCAGCGATGAAGATCTGGCGCGGATCGACTTTTACGAAGCGATCTTCGGCTGGTTGCCGCAGGATGTGGTGGTGCATGTGGATGGCACCGCCATATCTGCGCAGGCCTGGCTTCCGCCCGGGATAGTCAGCACAGATGGCGCCTGGTCGCTGGAACATTGGGTTTCCCGCCATGCGGCGGTGGTTGTGGCGACAGCGGGCGATGTGATGGCCCTGATGGGGCAGCGCAGCCCGGCCGAAATCCGCCAGCGCTACCGGTTGATGCAGGTGCGTGGGGCCAGCCGGTTGCGGGCGCGTGACTGGCCTGCAACGCGGCGGCGGGCGGCGGTGGCCGAGGATGTGGTGGTGGCGCGGCGGATGCAGCCCTATGCCCATTACTTTGCCGTCGAAGAATATGATCTGCAGTTCCGCCGATTCGACGGAGGGATGAGCGAAACCATTAACAGGGCTGTCTTCCTGTCCGGCGATGCGGTGACGGTTCTGCCCTATGACATCCTGCGCGACCGGGTGCTGCTGGTGGAGCAGTTCCGGGCCGGCCCTTATGGCCGGGGCGACCCCAACTGCTGGTCGCTGGAGGCGATTGCAGGCCGGGTGGACCCGGACGAAACCCCCGAACAGGCCGCCCGGCGCGAGGCGGTGGAAGAAGCGGGGCTGCAGCTGGGCGCGATGGAGCCTACGGTGCATTATTACCCAAGCCCCGGCGCAAAGGCGGAATATCTGTTCAATTACATTGCCTTGTGCGATCTTCCGGATGGCATTGAAGGCGTGTTCGGCCAGGCGGATGAGGCCGAAGACATCCGCGGCCATCTGGTGCCTTATGACGAGGTGATGGCGATGGTGGCTTCGGGCGAAATTCAGAATGGCCCCCTGCTGGTCACATTGTTCTGGCTGCAGGCCAACCGGGCGCGGCTGCGCGGCTAGCCCCGGTAGATCCGCGATTCGGGGTCAGTTTGCGCCAGAAGGTTTAGCAAAAGCTGAAGAAACGCCGCCTCGGCCCGGTTGGGTCGGGCGCGCGGGTGCCAGACCAGATGCACGTCGATGGCCGGCGGGGCGTCATAGGGCGGCAACCGCCACAGCTTGTGGGAGGCGACATCTTCGGCCACCACATGGAGCGGCAGCGGGCCGATGCCCAGCCCGGCCACGATCATGCGGCGCACCTCTTCCAGATGGGTGGATTGCCCGATCACCTGGGCATCCAGCCCGGCCGCGCGGCGCAGTTCGGTAACGGCGGCGAGCGCATCGCCCATGCGATCGGTCTGGAAACTGACAGAGGCATGGCCCGCAAGATCCGCGAGCGACAGCTTTTTCCGACCAAACAGCGGATGGGGCGGGCCGCAGAAAAGACCAAAGAATTCACGATAAAAAACAGTGCTTTGCAGAACGGAAGGCGGTTCTGGCAGCAGACAGATGGCAAGGCTGGCCGTGCCTTTCACGACACGGTCCACCGCATCGCGCGAAGGCAGGATATCCATTGTCAGCCGGGCCTTCGGATGGCTGGCGTGAAAGGCGCGCAGCGCCTGATCCAGCAGCGGTGAAACAACATGCGAGGCCAGCGCCAGAACCACCTCTCCCGCCACTTCGCCCGCGGCTTCCTGCATGGCCAGAAGGCCGCGCAGGATGGTGCCGCGTACGGCCTGCGCCTCTGGCAGAAGCGCAAGGCCCTGAGGTGTCAGGGAAAATTCGCCCGGTCTGCGGTCGATCAACCGATGCCCGACACGATCTTCCAGCCGTTTCAGCGCCTGGCTGACCGAGGGTTGCTTGAGCCCCAGGGCATCGGCCGCCGCTGTAACAGATCCGGCCTCTGCCAGCGCGAGAAACACGCGCAGCAGGTTCCAATCCAGATCGCGGAGGGTCTTTTCGGCAGGGGTCAGGCGCATGGTGTATTGATGCAGGCTATGGCTGCGATTTCAACTATCTATTTGGTAAATGGCTTGGGCTGTGCATCATTCGTCTGGCCTGCGTAGGGTTTGCGTCTGGCATCCGTCCCGACACCTGAAGCCAGAGAAAGCCAAGAGATGAGCCACCTGTTTTACCTGTCGACCGCCGCCCGCCCGGTGCTGGACCGGGCCGAAGGCATCTATATGTGGGATACCACCGGGCGGCGGTTCATCGACGGATCATCGGGCGCGATGGTCAGCAATATCGGCCACAGCAACCCGGCCGTTCTGGCGGCGATGCAGGCGCAGATGGCGCGTTCGACCTTCGGCTATCGGCTGCATTTCGAAACCGAACCGGGCGAGCGGCTGGCGGCCAAGGTGGCAAGCCTCAGCCCGGCGGGGATGGAGAAGGTGTTCTTCGTGTCCGGCGGATCGGAGGCGGTGGAATCAGCGATCAAGCTGGCGCGGCAATGGGCGGTGCTGACGGGGCAGGGCAGCCGGTGGAAGGTGATTTCCCGCTTCCCCAGCTATCATGGCTCGACCCTGGGCGCGCTGTCGGTGACGGGTTATGACCCGCTGACCGATCCGTTCCGCCCAATGATGGTGGATATGCCGAAGATCCCGGCGCCGCGCGCCTGGCTGGACGGGCTGGACAAGGACGATCCGGCGACGGGCGCGCATTATGCCGCGATGCTGGAGGCGGAGATTCTGGCGCAGGGCCCTGACACCGTGCTGGCCTTCATTCAGGAGCCGGTGGGCGGCGCCTCGACCGGCGCGCTGGTGCCGCCTGCGGGATATATGCAGGCGGTGCGCGAGATCTGCACGAAATACGGCATCCTGCTGATCCATGACGAGGTGATGAGCGGTGGCGGCAGGGTCGGCACCTTTCTGGGTGGCGATCTGTGGGGGATCGTGCCCGATATCGTGGCGATTTCGAAGGGTTTTGGCGCGGGCTATGTGCCGCTGGGGGCGATGGTGGCGCAATCGGCCATCGTGGATGCGGTGCAGGCGGCGGGTGGATTCATGCATGGGCATACCTATGCGGGCAATCCGCTGGCCTGCGCGGCGGGGCTGGCGGTGCTGGAGGAAATCCTGGCGCAGGGGATGATGGACAATGCGGCGCGGGTTGGCGCGGTGCTGAAGGCGCGGCTTTCGGCCCTGATGCAGCGCTATGGGTTCATTGGCGATGTGCGGGGCGAGGGCCTGCTGCTGGCCTTTGAATTTGTTGCAGATCGCGAAACGCGGGCGCCGCTGCCACGCGAGATGAAGGCCTTTGACGAGATGGTGGAGCGCGCTTATGCGGAGGGGCTTATCATCTATTCCCGCCGGTCGCGCGGGGGGTATGCGGGCGATCATTTCCTGGTCTGCCCGCCGATGATTACCACCGAGGCGCAGGTGGACGAGATCATGGAAAAGCTGATCCGGGCGCTGGATGGATTTGCCGCCGCCCATGCGGAGCAGCTGGCATGAAGATCATCATTTCCTGCGCCATCACCGGGTCGATCCATACGCCCAGCATGTCGGCGCATCTGCCCTTTACGGCGCAGGACATTGCGGCGCAGGCGATTGCGGCGGCACAGGCGGGGGCGGCGGTGCTGCATCTTCATGCCCGCGATCCGCTGGATGGGCGGCCTTCGGCGAGTGTGGATCACTGGCGGGGGTTTCTGCCTGCGATTTCGGCGGGCTCTGATGCGGTGGTGAACATGACCACGGGTGGTTCGGCGGTGATGACGCTGGACCAGCGGCTGGCGGCGCCTGCGCATTTCGCGCCCGAGATGTGCAGCCTGAACATGGGCACGATGAATTTCGCGCTGTATCCGATGGCGGCAAAGCCCCGCGACTGGCGGTTCGACTGGGAAGAGCCGTTCCTGAAAGGCTCGGACGATCTGGTGTTCAAGAACACGCCGCGCGACATTGCGGGGGTGCTGGGGCTGATGGGGGGCAAGGGCGCGCGGTTCGAGTTCGAGTGCTATGACATCAGCCATCTGTACATGCTGCGCCATTTCGTCGATCGCGGTCTGGTTGCGGGGCCTTTGTTCCTGCAATTCGTGCTGGGGGTGCTGGGCGGCATCGCGGCAGAGCCGGAGCATCTGCTGCAGATGAAGCAGACGGCGGAAAAGCTGTTTCCGGTCTTTGAATGGTCGGTTCTGGCGGCGGGGCGACGGCAGATGGAATTTGCGGCCATGGCTGCGGCGATGGGTGGCCATGTGCGGGTGGGGCTGGAGGATAACCTGTATCTGGAGCGGGGCGTTCTGGCGAAATCCAATGCCGAACAGGTGGCGAAGGTGCGCGGCATTGCCGAGGCTTTGGGCCGGGTGGTGGCAAGCCCCGATGAGGCGCGGGCGCTGCTGGGGTTGAAGGGGCGGCAGGTGTTCGCATGATCCGGGCGGCGGGGGCTGCGGATGCGGCGCAGGTGATGGCGGGGTTGCAGGCGCTGGCCGCCACGATGGGCGATCCGTTCCGGCTGAGCGCGGCGCAATTGGCGCGGGCGCTGGAGAGCGGGGCGGCGCGGGCAGTGCTGCATGACCGGGGGCTGGCGCTGTGGTCGCCCTTCGTATCCACCTCGCGCGGGGCGATGGGGGCTTATGTCAGCGATCTGTGGGTGGCGGATGCGGCGCGCGGGCAGGGGCTGGGCGTGCGCCTGCTGGCGGCGGTGCGCGATCAGGCAGCGGCCGAATTTGGCGCGGTGTTCCTGCGGCTGGCGGTCTATGCCGGCAATCCCGGGGCGCGGCAGTTCTATGACCGGCTGGGCTTTGCGCCCAAGCCGGATGAAACTTGGCTGACGCTGGAAGGCGCGGCACTGGAGGCGATATGAGGGCGTTTCTTGACGGGCGGCAGGCGCTGCATGATCCGCAGATGTTCATGGCCAATGGAACGCGGCTGCCCAACCCCGAACAGCCCGCGCGGATCGGTGTGCTGCAGGCCGGGGCCGCGGCGGCGGGGGCCGTGTTCGAGGCGCCGCGCGATTTTGGCATGGGGCCGCTGGCGGCGGTGCATACAGCCGAATATCTGGCCTTTCTGCAGACCATCCATCCGCGCTGGAAGCGGATCGAGGGGGCGGCGGATGAGGTGATCCCCAATATCCACCCCGACCGGCGCAGCGCGAACTATCCGAAATCGGCGGTGGGGCAGGCGGGCTATCATCAGGCCGATACTGCCTGCCCGATTGCGGCGGGCACCTGGGAGGCGGCCTATTGGTCGGCGCAG